>SXGT01045651.1_pt1 | contig 63611 bp, 53 predicted proteins | sample 3176221 | NCBI WGS metagenome assembly SXGT01 (sample SAMN11356862, study PRJNA531348) | freshwater metagenome | isolation source: freshwater sample F1-120 | place: China: Fuxian Lake, Yuxi | collected 2017-12-25 | reverse complement strand
CGCAGCGGCAGGTCCCGGTAGCTCTTCAGGCTGGTCTTGTAGATCAGCAGGTGGCCCGGGCAGTTCATCGGCTTGATGGCGAAGTCGCGCTTCTCCGACTCCGTCGTGAACATGTTCTCGCGGTACTTCTCCCAGTGGCCGCTGCGTTCCCACAGCGAGCGCGCCATCACGCTCGGCGTGTGCACCTCGACGTAGCCGTACTGGCGCTGCTTCTCGCGCATGTAATCCATCAGCGTCACGTAGATGGACCAGCCCGCCGGATGCCAGAACACCTGGCCCGGGTTGTCCTCTTCGACGTGGAACAGCGCCATCTCCTTGCCGAGCTTGCGGTGGTTGCGGCGCTTCGCTTCTTCGAGGCGGTGCAGGTGCGCCTTCAGGCCCTTCTCGTCGGCGAAGCAGGTGCCGTAGATGCGCGTGAGCTGGTCGCTGGTCTGGTCGCCGTGCCAGTACGCACCCGCAACCGACATCACCTTCGACGCCTTCAACCAACCGGTGGCCGGCACGTGCGGGCCGGCGCACAGGTCCTCCCAATGCTGGCCCGGCGTGCCGCTGGTGTAGAACGACAAGGCGCTGTCGCCCTTGGCGATCGCGCGCTCGGCGTTGTCGCGCTTGTATTTGTCGTTGGCGGTGCGGGCGAGGCCATCCGGCGCCGAATACTCGGTGCGGGTGAACGGCCGGTTCTGCGCGACGATCTCCTGCATCTTCGCTTCGATCGCGGCGAAGTCGGCCTCGGTGATCGGGCGCGGCGTCTTCAGGTCGTAGAAGAAGCCGTCGTCGACCGGCGGACCGTAGGCGAGCTGCGTGCCCGGGAACACTTCGCAGACCGCTTCGGCGAGCACGTGCGCCGCCGAGTGGCGCAGCAGGTAGAGGGCATCGGGATCGTCGTCCTTGGCGGTGATGATCTTGACGCTGCAATCGCGGTCGATGGGACGCGCGAGGTCGCGCAGTTCCTTGCCGTCGAGCTTGATGCCGATCGCCTTCTTGGCGAGACCGGGCCCGATCGTCGTGGCGATCTGCAGGCCGGTGACCGCCTGGGCGAACTCGAGGACTTTGCCGTCGGGAAGGGTGATGCGTGGCATGGGCGTTCCTTGAAGGGCGAGCAGGGTACCGCCACCGATTTGCCGCGCAACGTGGGAATGGCGCGGGCTGGCTTCGCGTGCGTGCCAGCGTCGCCGCGCCGAAGAAGGACCGACCAACCGCCGACAGCCGCGGCGGGAAGTGGGCCACCGCCGCAATACGCTGCCGGGCCTGCTTGTTGCTGAGAACGCCCATGCCCGCACGCATTGCCCACGTTGCCCTCCCCCTCGTCGCCGCCGTTCTGGTCCAGCAGCAAGGGACAACCCGCGGGTTCCCATTCGGCGAGGAAGCCGGGCACGTCGATCCTTAAGCCACGCGCCGGATCGACCGTCAGCACGTACTGGTCGCGCGCGTGAAAGCGCACTATCCGGTGGCAAGGCGCCAGGCAGTTCCGGCTCAGCGTTCGAAATGTGCGATCAGCAGATCGACCATGCGCCCGTAACTGTTCACACCGTCGGCATGACCCGAACTCTTCAGGTAGATGTCGTTCGACGTGCGCGCGATCTGGGTCACCACATGGCTGACGGCTCGCGGCTGCCCATCCCAGAAGCTGTCGATGGCGAGGTTGTCGCCGAGCACTTCACGCGGCAACTGCTGGCGCAACAGGATCGCCGCAATCGCATCCGCGTTCATCAGCTGGTGCATCGCGATGCGGTACGCGATCAGCTCGCAGCTGTACGCAATCGTCGGGTCGGGTGAGCGCGAACCGACGTACCAGGCGATGAAGTCCGCCTCGTCCTCGCGGGCGTAGCCGCGCAGGTGCGCCACCTCGTGGCACGCGACGAACGGCTGCATCAACTCGATCGCGTGCGCGTTCACGTTCGGTTCGCCGGTGAACGGCGAGTAGATGCCGGTGATCGAACCGAGCGTCATCACCCGCGATATCCACGCGCGCCGGATGGTCGGGCGCGGGCCCTGCAGCACGGGCAACTCGGCGCCGGCGATGTCGTACGCTTCGCCGATGCGCCGCCGCCAGTCCGCGGCGAGGAACGGCTGGTCGCCGACGAGCCCCGGCGGCCGCACCGCCGCGGCGCGGTGCGCCAGCTTGAGGACGACGCGCGCCAACCGCGCCGGCTGGCTCGCTTCGGTCTGCAAGCCGAGCTGCCGGGCAAACGGCAACCGCGCGTGGTTGAGCCCCCACAGCAGCTGGAACAGCAGGGCCAACACGCCGAATGTCGCCGCGGCCTGCGCCACCACGTGCAGCAGCAGGTTGCGCGCGGTGCGGCGACCACGCCACCAGCCGAGAGCACCACGGAAAAGCCGCCACGCAATCCAGGCGAGGCTCGCCAGCAACAGCGACTCGCCGATGGCGACCGGCGACAGTTCGGCGACCGCGGCGAGGCCGCTTTGGATGTACGGATAGATCCCGCGCGAGTAGATCGCTTCGGTCTGCTCGGGGTTGCCGGCACAGATGCGTTGCAGCAGGTATCCGAGCGGTGCCAGCGCGGCGAACGTGAGCATGCGTGCCCATCGCACCGGACGGTCGCCCGATGGCTCCGTCGGCGCGGCTGGCGGCTGCGGCGCGACTGGCTCGGCGGCAATCGGCGCCGGTGCTTGTTCCGGGAGGTTCATTGCGCCCTCCGCGACCCCGTTGCCACCCGCGCTGCGCGCACCCAACCCTTCGGCAACCCCGCAGAGGGCAGCAGTTCCTTCGCCGCCTTCGGCAACCGTTTGACGCGCGCTTCGAGCCGAAGCGCCGCGCCGCGCGCACCCACCCGCGTCGAAAACACCAGCTGCAGCGGCCCGCGCCCACGCAGAGCCTTGGCGCCTGCGCCTGCCGCATGCGCAGCGAAGCGCGCCTGCACGTCGAGGGCGATGCCCGTGTAGAGCGATCCGGTGCGGGTGCGCACCAGGTAGAGCCACCACGGCGATGCGGCGCTCATCGTTCGCTCGGCGGCCATCCCGGAGGATCGTCGCTCTCACCCCGGTCGGGACCGGCAGTCGGAGTCAGTTCCAGGTAACGACTGCCGTCAGCGGTGATCTGCCCGATGCGGATCTCCGGCGCGAGATCGGCGACCAGCCTGTCGTCCCCGATGACCCGGTAGGCGAAGAAGCGGCCCGGCGTGAAGTCGAGCGCGTAGCCCTTCGGCAGCACGAAGTCGTGCACGAGTTCAGGCTCACCGTGCAGCGACTCGGGGGACTCCAGATCCGGCAGCTCCAGCACCGACACGAACTTGATCGCCAGCGCCCCTCCGATGGATTCGCTCTCTGCATACTCCGGCGCGCTGACACCGAAACCCTCGACACGCCCGTCGGGCCCACGGATACCCACGAGAAGGCGATACCGCGCCGTGGTGATGCTCGGGATCTCGCCGCGGCTCACGATGCGCACGCGCACGCGGCTGCCGAGTTCGCCGACATCGGGCGCCGGCGGCGATGTGCATGCTGCCGTCAAGGCGACGGCGACGAGCAGTGGCCAGTGGCACATGACGAGCATCGCAGCACGATCCGTGGCCGTTTGCACGTCGTCAACGTTGCGGACAACACGCGGCTGCCCCTTTCGCCAGTCCCTGCGACCACCCATGCTGGCGGCGGGCCTACGCCCAGGAGCGATGATGAAGACCATTTGGGAATACACGAGCGTCCAGATCCCTTCGCACGGATGGCTGGGTGGCAAGGTCGACAGCACCACGTTCGACGCCGCGCTGAACGAACTCGGTCGCGACGGCTGGGAACTCGTCAACGTCTTCGACACCAACACCACACAAGGGGCGACGCGGTTGGTGATCGCGGTGTTCAAGCGGCCGCGCTGACGCCGGACGCCGCGCGTGGACCGGGCCGAGCACGGCGAAATCGTCCACCCAGCTGCTGCCATCCGGCATCAGGTCGCGCAGGATCGCGGTGCCGCCGAACTGGCCGTCGGTGCCCCATGCCGGGGTGCCGTGGCCACTCGTGGCGCGGAACACGGCCTTGCTGCCGAGCCCGTGGAACGCCGGCACGTTGCTGCCCGCCTGCGCCGGCGAGGTGGCGATCAGGTTGGCGACCAGATTCTGGGCCGGAACCGTGGTGGCGAACCACCGACCGGCGAGCGGGAGGAAGCGTCGCATGACATGGGACAGAGGCGTGGACGGTGTAGTGAACGCATTCCCGGCGGGCGGGCCTTCACCATTCTGCCAGGAGCACGTCATCGGCGGCGGGTTCGTCGCCCACAGCACCGGGCCTTGCCCTGGCCGCACGTCGCGCGATCGACCGCAATGCCGCGCGGGAACGGCAACGAAGCCCACCGCGCCGCCGCGGGCTCGATAGACTGCGCGCCCCCGGAAGCACCCCACTCGCCTCCCCCGCCGCTCCGGTCCAGGACCCTGCGTGAAGATCACGTCGCTGCTCGCCTCCCTCTCCCCGCTCGTGCTGCTGGCCGCGTTGCCGGCGCAATACCGCTACACCCAACAAGTCGGTCTCGTGACCGGCCCGACGGTGATGTCCGAAGGCTGCGTCCTCGTCGACGTCGATGGCGACACCGACCTCGACGTCGTGTTCGCGAACGGCTACGTGCTGTCGACCTCGGGCTCGGCGATCCAACCGACGATCCTGATCAACAAGATCAACCAGAGCCTCGGCCTCGTCGACGAAACCGCGACGCGCCTGCCGACGCTCGCGATCAAGGGCACGCTGGTGATCGCCTTCGACATCGAAGGCGACGGCGACAAGGACCTGGTGTTCTCGTGCAACGGCCCGAGCCAGCAGCGTGTCTACGTCAACAACGGCGCCGGCGTGTTCACCGACGAGTCGGTGGCGCGGCTGGGCGCGCTCAACATCGCCGTGGCCGGTTGCGCCTATGGCGACGTCGACCAGGACGGCGACTACGACCTGTTCCTCAACGACGAACTGGCCAGCGGCCAGCTCAAGTTGTTCATGAACAACGGGGCGGGCGTGTTCACCAACGCCACCGCGACGCGCGTCGCCGTGGCGCCGAAGTCGAACCAGCAGGACGTCGTCCTGTGCGACATCGACAACGACTGGGACCTCGACGTGATCAACTTCGGCAAGTCGTCGGGCCAGCAGATCTTCTTCAATGACGGCACCGGCCACTTCCTGACCTTCACCACGGCACTGCTGCCGGCCGGCACCGGCCTCACCTACGAAGGCGAAGCCGCCGACCTCGACCACGACGGCGACCTCGACATGACGATGCTGTCGGTGTCGGGCCTCACCGACACCGTGCTGCGCAACAACCTGGTGCCGTCGGGCACGCTGTCGTTCACGTCGTTGACCACGGCGCTGACCGGCGGCAACGGCGACGACGACAACGAATGGGTGTTCGTCGACTCCAACAACGACGGCTGGCTCGACATCGTCAACGGCTCGCTGCAGAGCAACGGCGACAAGCTCTACGTCAACAACGGCGCGTTCTCGTTCGCGCGGCAAACCGGCACGGCCGGCTTCTCGCCGCTGGTGGACAGCACACTCGACGTCGCGGTCGGCGACCTCAACAACGACGGCGTGTTCGACATGGTGACCGCACAGGGCGAGTCGGGTTCGTTCCTGAACCGCGCCTACTACGGCACCGGCCCCGCCGACACGCAGCCGCCGCGCTTCGTGCGCATCGAGCAGCTGCCGGCGGTGTCGACGAATCCGAACGGCCCGTTCGTGGTGCGCGCCGTGGTGCAGGATTCGGCGGTCGACGACGGCGAAACGTCGGTTGCTTCGGTGGTGATGAACTGGTCGATCACGCACCTCGCCGGCGTCACCACCGGCAGCACGCCGCTGACGTTCCGCGGCGGCCTGTTCTATCGCGCCGACTTCACGCCGCCCCCGGCCGTCGTGATGAACGGCTCCACGCTGTCGTTCTCGTTGACCGCAACCGACCTGCGCGGCAACGCCACGACGTCGGCACAGCAGAACGTCACCGTGTGCGGCCTGCAGCAGTACGCGCTCGGCCTCGGCGGCGGCAACTCGTCGCTGCTCGCGGCCACGGGCACGACGTCGGCCGGCGGCACGGCGACGTTCACGTGGAGCCAGGCGGGCCCGTCGACGACGGGCTTGCTGGCGCTGTCGCTGGCGCGCGCCAGCATCACCTACCCGCAAGGCATCCTGGTCGTCGATCCGGGCCTCCTGGTGACGCTGGTGCCGATCGGCACCGACGCCGCCGGCACCGGCATCTTGCCGATCCCGATTCCGGTGGCACCGCCGCTGGTCGGCCTGCGCGTCGTCTTCCAGGGCCTGTTCGACGTGCCGTTCACGTTGAGTAACGGCGTCGACCTGGTGATCTGCCCCTGACGTGCCGCGCCGGCGCGCCCGGCGCGTAGCATGCTCGCCCACTTGGTCCAGCAACCGAACAACCCGCTGCACGGCGTCACCCTGCAGGCGATCCTCGAGTTCCTGATCGACCGGCTCGGCTTCGAAGCGATGGGGCGCGCGGTCGACGTGCGCTGCTTCCATTTCGAACCGAGCCTGACGTCGTCGCTGAAGTTCTTGCGGCGGGTGCCGTGGGCCCGCGCCAAGGTCGAGCAGCTCTACCTGCGGACGCTGGCGCGCACGCAACGCGACGAACCTCGGACCTGAGCGAACGCGCGACCGCAACCGGCGGGGAAGAAGCCCCGGGCACGGCCCGTCCGACGGGTCGAGGAACCCATGAAGACCGCCACGCTCCTGCTCTCGTTCGCCCTGTTCACCGCCTTGCCATCGTGCATAGCCCAGACGCCAGCCAAGGCGCCGCCCAAGGAGCCGTTCGTGGTTGCCGCCGGCGAACTCTCGCTGACCGACCTGATCGACCGCAGCGCCGCCTACCTCGACTGCAACATCCTGGTGTCGCCGCAGGAGTTGTCCACGCAGAACGCTGTGCGGCTGCAGAAGGGCATCAGCACCGACCGCGACGGCTGCGAGGAGTTCCTCGCCAACATGCTCTATCGCAACGGTCTGGCGCTCACGCGCATGGACGAGAAAGGCACGATGCTCGAAGTGATCGGGCTGCACGGCCCGCGCGGCCGCGAAGTCGCAAGCCGCGCCATCGAATGCTCGCCCGAGACCGTGCTGCTGCGGCCGAACCTCAAACTCGCCGTGACGACCGTGGTGCCGCTCGAACACATCAACGCGACGATCGCCAGCAACGCGCTGCGGCCGTTCTTCGCCAGCACCGGGCAACCGGGCAGCAGCACGCTGACGATCGGCAACGTCGGCTCGAGCAAGGCGATGCTCATCTCCGGCTTGCAAGACCAGGTGGCGCAAGCGATCCGGATGCTGCGCAAGTGCGACGTGCCCGGCGGCATGGACGGCATGGGCATGCCGGGCATGGTCGATGAGCGCGTGCCGGCGCTCGAACGTCGCGTGAAGGCGCTCGAAGACGCGCTCGGCAAGCAGAAGCCTGCCGGCGACAGCAAGCCGAAGTGATCGGCGCGCAGCGACGGCACGCCGCAACTCGCCGGTCCGCGCGGCGAAGATCGCCGGGACGCCGCGTCCGGCTGGCGCCGAACGCCGCCGAAGGGCAAGCTGCCCGCGCTCCATGTCCGCCGCCGCGCAGTCCTTCGTCGTCACCGACTTCTACCGCGGCATGCGCCTCGACCGCTTCCTGCAGCTCATGCTGCCGCGCATGTCGCGCACGTCGATCCAGGACGCGATCGAGAATCGCGTGACGCTGGCGTCGGGCGCCGAGCCCAAGGCGTCGCGCCGGCCTGCCCTCGGCGAAGTCGTCACCATCGCGGCGCGGCCGGTGCGCGAGCCAGCCGGCGGCGTGCCCGTGCCCATTCCTGTTTTGCGCGAAGGAGCCGGCTGGACCGTCGTCGACAAGCCGGCCGGCATCGCCAGCACGCCGGGTTCACGCCGCCCTGGCCCCGACCTCGCGACGCTGCTCGGCCTCGCCCCCGCGCACCGCCTCGACCGCGGCACCAGCGGCTGCTTGCTGTTGACGAACGATGCGGCGACGGCGCGTTGCTTCGACCTCGCCTTCCGCGCGCACGCGATCGAGAAGACCTACGTCGCCGTCGTCGACGGCAACCCTGCGCACGACACCTTCACGATCGATGCACCGCTCGGCCCGGATGCCGCGAGCCGCGTGCCGAACAAGGTGATGGTGACCACTGCAGGAGCGGCGGCGGTGACCGACTGCGAGGTGCTGCAACGCCTCGGCGAACGCACGCTCGTGCGCGCGAGGCCACGCACCGGCCGCCGCCACCAGATCCGCGTGCACCTCGCCCACATCGGCTTGCCGATCCTCGGCGACCTGCTCTACGGCGGCGACGAACGTCGCTTCATCCGCTTCCAGATGGGGCAACCCGTGGCGATTCCCGCGGGACTCGAACCAGGCCGGCACCTGCTGCATGCGCAGCGGTTGGCGTTCGCGGATCCGCACACCGGCGAACGCATCGAAGTGCAGGCGCCGTGGCCGGCGGACTTCGGCGTGGCGCGCTAGCCGACCTCGCGCCGCCACATCCCGGCCAACTCGACTGGCGAGGCCCCCCAGGAAGCGCCAGCCACCGGGCTCGCCGCGGTTTTCGAATCGGCGTGCAACACGCAGCTGCGCTTCCGGATGACCGGGGGACCATGACAACGTTCACCCGCCTTCTCTCCCTCGCCGTCAGCATTGCACTGGCGGGTTCCCTGCTTGCCCAGAACAACGAGTGCTCGGGGGCCTTGATGGTCTACCCGGGCACCAACGGGCCGTTCACGAACGTCGGCGCTACGAACTCGGCGCCGGTCTGGCCCTGCGGCTCGGGCAGCAAAGACGTGTGGTTCACCGTCGTCACCAACGGGCCCGGCACGCTGACCGCAAGCACCTGCGGCGCCTCGTTCGACACCACCCTGCAGGTCTTCGGAGGCATCTGTGGCAGCCTCACCAGCCTCGGCTGCAACGACGACTCGTGCGGCACCGCCTCGTCGGTTTCGGTGCCAGTCGTCGCCGACACCTACTTCGTGCGCGTCGGCGGCTTCGGCGGCGCCACCGGCAGCTTCCCGCTCAACATCAGCGGTCCGGTTGTCGGCACCGCAGCCACCAACACGACTCTCGGCAACGGCTGCATCCGCCAGTCGGCGTCGTTCTACGAAGTCTTCTCGAGCGCGAACTTCGACCTCGACTACACGTCGATCACGATGGTCCCGTCGGGCGGCAACTACTCGGTGCAACCCGGGACCTCGAGCTATGTGCCGCCGTCCGCGGCAGCAACCGTGCTGGCGTTGGGGGACGACTCCGAAGCCACCGTGCTGCTGGCGGCGCCGATGCCATTCCCAGGCGGCTCGACCACGGCTCTCACCATCAACTCCAACGGCGTCGTGTCGATTGCCGTGGGCAACGGCGCTTCCACCAATGGCGGGCCCCAGCAATTCCTCGACGCCATGCGAACCGCCTGGTGGACGTGGAACGACTTCGACCCGTCGATCCCGGCCGGCGGTCGAGTGAAGTTCGAGCAGGTCGGCGCCAAGGCCATCGTGACCTGGGATGGCGTCTGGAACTTCCTGGGCAACTCGCCCGCACACGCGAACACGTTCCAGTACCAGTTCGACACCAGCAACGGCCGCGTGCACATGGTCTACCAGAGCATGAACACCATCTGGGCGACCCTCGTCGGCTACTCCCCGGGTGGCCCGAACATCGATGTGGGCGCGATCGACATCTCGGCAGCGCTGCCGGCGTCGTTCACTCTCCCAGCCGCCGACGCGCCTGGGCTCACGCTCACGGCGGCGACGCGCCCGATCCTCGGCTCGACCTGGTCGCTCAACGTGACCAACGTTCCCGCGACCGGCACGCTCGGCGTCGACATCCTCGGCTTCACCGATCCGGGCTTTGACGACCTCACATTCCTGGGTCTGCCCGGCTGCGGCCTGCGCTCGTCGCTGGAAGTGGTGAGCCCGTGGGCGCCGACCGGTGCCTCGCACAGCTACCTGCTCGCCATTCCGCCGAGCCCATCCCTCGCGAACCACCACCTGTTCACGACTGCGGCGGTGTTCGTGCCCGGCGCCAACGCGTTCGGAGCGGTCACGGCGAACGGCATCGACGGCAAGCTGGGCAACTACTGATCGGCGTGGCGGGTGAGGGCGACGATCGTCGAGCGGCCGCCCCGCCGCTGCCGCCGCCGATCAGGCCAGCGCGGCGGCGAGCCGCTGCAACGCCGGCTGCGCCCAGACGCGAACTGCAGCATCGCTGGCCGCCGCCTTGCCCCACGCCGACACGTCGAGCCCCAGCATCGTCATCGGCCCCGCCGCGAAGGCCTTGAGCGACAACACGGCGGCGCGCGCCGGCCACGCCAGCAGCACCTCGCAACGCGACCGGCAGAGAACGTGTCCAACCAGGCGCTCGCCGCCCTCGATGGCGATCTCGAGCGCGCTGCCGGCAGCGAGTTGACTCGGGCCGGTCGTGCGGCCGAGCCACTTCGACAAACCGGCCGGCGTCGTGAACAACGGCAGCAGCCGTTCCCACGAGAACCCCGGGCCGGCCGGCTGCATCACCAGCGAATGGATGCGCGCGCCGCCGTGCGCCTCGTGCACTTCGAGCCAATGCTTCAGCGTGTGCGTCGCCATCAACCAACCCGATTCGGTGCCTTCGAACTGCGCGGCGGACTCCGGGCCTTCCCCGAATCCCGAGTTGACCAGGCGCATGCGGGTCGTGCCGCCGCGATGTTCCATCTCCACTTCCAGCAGCCACGCTCGCCCCTGGTACTCGCCGCCAGTGACGAAGTTCTTGCCCGGTTCGGCTTCGAGCACCGGCTGCGGCACCTCGAACTTCATCGCCTCGAAGTACCACTGCACGACTTCGCCCTTCCTGGCAAAGCCCGTGGCGCGATCGACGAACCACTGCGCGATGCGCTGCGGATCGGCCCAGGCGCTCCAGACGCGATCCGCGGCAGCGGCGATGTCGAGTTCTTGACGGATGGAACGGCCGGTGTGTTCGTGCTTCTTCATGGGAGTACGGTGGCAATCGGGTGGCAGCCAACCAGGAGACGAAAGCGTTGGAGTCGCACGCGCGATCTTGGCCGCGCCGGCTCGGTCGGTTCGCAGTGCCTGGCGACGACCTCGGCGACCGCTTTCGACATCGCGGCGGCGAAGGCCGCGCGTTGGTCGGGGCTGGCGAACGTGATGTCGGCGTCGATGGCGAACACGGGCACCGTGGCGCCGTCGGTTGCGGCAGCGCGGCTGGCCGCGGCCAGTTCGTGCTGCAGACGCGAGGCGAGCAACAGCAGCGCCGCTGGCCCCGCCGCCGCATTCGCCGCCGGCTGCAGTTCGGCAGTGGCATCCGGGCCGAGCAGCCCCGGCGTCAGCACGAAAGCCCGCGCCGTCGCCTGCCACAACTGCTCTTGCAGGCCACGGCGCTGGCGGCGACCGGCGCGCCGCAAGAAGCCCGCCTTCGCCAGTTGGCGCACGTGGTAGTTGACGCGTTGCCGCGGCAACCCGAGCCGGACGGCAAGGCCGGTGGCCGACAACGGCTCCCTGGCCAGTTCGAGAATCTGTGGGCGCGGCGCCACCAGCACCACGCGCGAGCGATGGTGATCGTCGACGACTCCGAGGGCGCGTTCGGCGGCAGGCATGGCGGCATCATCGTATTGACAACTGTTTTTGTCAATACAGCTCACGCCGGCCGCCGCGACTGCCGGTGTCATCCTGAACGAATCTGCGGCCCACTTCGCGCGATTTCCCCGCCAGTGGCTAGCCTTCGCCGCCGTCGATGATCTTCTCCGAACCGCGCTTCCTGCTGTTCTTCCTGCTGGTGTTCGCGGTGCACTGGTCACTGCGCAACAACCAGGCGCGCAAGCACTTCCTGCTCGCCTGCAGCCTGTACTTCTACGGCTTTTGGGACTGGCGCTTCCTTGGCTTGATCGTCGGCTGTGCGGCGATCGACTTCATCGCTGCAGGGAAGATCAAGGCGGCGCAGGCCCGCGGCGAGAAGGGCTTTGGCTGGATGCTGACGAGCCTGGTCTACGACCTAGGCACGCTGGCCTTCTTCAAGTACTTCGACTTCTTCGCCGACAGCGCCGGCGACACGCTGCGTTGGCTCGGGCTGCCGGTCAGCGATCTGACCTTGGGCATCGTGCTTCCCGTCGGCATCAGCTTCTTCACCTTCCAGGCGATGAGCTACACGATCGACGTCTATCGCGGTCGATTGCAGGCGGTGCGGCGGTTCGACGACTTCCTGCTGTTCATCACGTTCTTTCCGCAGCTGGTCGCCGGCCCGATCGTGCGCGCCTCCGACTTCCTGTTCCAACTCGAAACGAAGCGTGAGTTGGCGAAGGTCGACGTGCACAACGCACTCGGCCAGTTCTTGTCCGGCTTCATCAAGAAGGCGGTCATCGCCGACATGATCGCCGGCCCTGCCGACGTGGTGTTCAAGGACCCTTCCGCCTATGACGCCGGCTCGATCTGGATCGCCGTCGTCTGCTACGCAGTCCAGATCTACTGCGACTTCTCGGGCTACTCCGACATGGCGATCGGCACCGGCCGCCTGCTTGGCTACGAGCTCTGCAAGAACTTCGACTTCCCCTACCTCGCCACCAGCATCACCGACTTCTGGCGGCGCTGGCACCTCAGCCTGTCGACCTGGCTGCGCGACTACCTCTACATCACGCTCGGCGGCAACCGCGGTGGCCGGTGGTTCACCCATCGCAACCTGATGCTGACCATGCTGCTAGGCGGTTTGTGGCACGGGGCAGGCTGGAACTTCGTGATCTGGGGCGCGATCCACGGCACGGCCCTCGTCGTCCACAAGGAATGGGTGCTGCGGTTCGGCACCGGCAAGTTGCCCTTCGTGTCCCGCCTGGTGACCTTGTACGTCGTGTTGGCGGCATGGATCTTCTTCCGCGCCCAGACCTTCGACCAGTCGTGGACGATGCTGAAGGCCTGGCTGTGGTTCGAGTCCCCAGGAGTCAAGGTGGTCAAGCTGTGGTCGCCAGACCCCGAGACCTGGAGCCTCTTTGGTGCCAGCATGCTCTTGCTGCTGCCGCTGCTCGCCCTGCACATTGCCACCCACTTGCGCACGCATCTCTGGCTGCGCGGGAAAATGCCGGCCTGGCTGGTGACCCTCCTGTTCGGCGTGATCGCCGCGTTGTCCCTAGCCTTCATGCCTCTGCAGGCGCGGCCCTTCATCTACTTCCAGTTCTGAGATCTAGTCGATGTTCATCCGCTCGGCCCTGCATACCGCGCTCTTCCTCGGCGGACTGCTCAGCACCGCCGCCTGGCTGCGCAGCCTCGACACCCTGCCGTGGTGGAGCTTCACGCGCTCGCGCGTGCACCATGCCGCCAGCCAGCTGACCAGCCACGACACGCTCTTCTTTGGTAGCAGCCGCTTCAACTTCGGGCTGATTCCGTCGGAGTTCGACGAACGCATGAAGGAGCTGGGGCTGACAACCAAGGCGTTCAACGTGTCCAACAGTGGCACACGCACGCACGACATCAGCGAGCTTGCGCAGTGGTTTGCCGCGCAGCGCCCGTCGACCATCCGTCACGCGATCATCGAACTCTGGGATTGGGATCCTGGCGAAGTCGGCACCAATTGGATGACGGACATTCGAATCGAAGCGCACACCCTTCGCCAATTGCCGCACCGATTGCAGTCGATCCTGCTGCTCAATCCCACCTTCGGGGCCAGAGCGGAGAAGGCGTATTTCGCCCTGTGCCACACAGCGGTCAACTACCTGCGCATCGGTCAGGGTCCACGCCTCGTCGAAGACTGGTTGTTGTCCACCCAGGGGAAGCCCCCCCTCGGCGCCTGGCCTGTGCAGGATGGTGGCTGGAAGGACGTCGTCGCGATCGCCTGGCCGGCCACCGTCGCCGAGCACAAGGCAATGGTGGCCAATCCCAAACCAACCGACGACATTCTGGCCCACCGACTGACCCAGAACGTGCTGCCGGTGCTGCTCCCCGGCTGGAACGACGCCGCATTCGATCAAATGGACCGCGCGCTTCGCGCCGCCGGCATCGAACCGATCTACGTGACACCACCCCAGCTGGGCAACTTTTTCCAAGGACGCGGCGCCATACCCGAACTCGCCAAACGCGCGATCGTTCTCGACCTGGACGATCCGAAGGCACACCCGGAGCTGTTCCGGCGCGAACTGTGGTACGACCGCTCCCATATGAATCGTGAAGGGGCGAAGTTCTTTTCGCGCTATCTCGCCGAACAAGTGCACACAGCCTTGGCGAAGCGACCACACTGAGGAAGGTCCAACGGCTGCGGCATCGCCACCTGTTCCGACCGCAGATCCGCGAACAGGCACCCGCCCAAGGCAGCATGGCGGCTCCGCGAGAAGGGCGCTAGCCGACTCTCACCGCTGCTGGCTGGCCACGCCAGCTCCGAGCCGCTTCGCCAGCACCTGCTGCGCGCGCCGCAAATCGTCCGGCGACTCGCGCGTGTCGACCCACAGCCAACGGTCGAGCCAGCCGCGCCCCTTCAGCATCGCCAGTTCGCCAGGTTCGGGAGCATCGTCGAGCCACACGAACGCACCATCGGCGGGCAAGGCTTCCGTGCGCAGCGCACGCCACTCCGCCGCGCGCACCTTCGCCGCCAGCGCCAGCAGGCGTTCGCGGTCGCTGGCCCGCGTGTGCTGCACGAGGTGATCCAGCACGGCGCGCGCATCGCCGCGGCCTTGCGGAGCGAGCCAGAACACATCGGCGCGGGGCAGCACGAACGCGAGCAGTTCGAGCGCGTGGTCGGCGAGCGCCAGGCGGCTCGGCCGGTCGCGATCGCAACCGAGCAACACGCCGTCGACGTCGAGGAATACCTTCACGAACCACCGCCCCAGTGCGGCGGCGGTGAATCGTGCGGCTCGATCGCTTCGCCCGCGTCGCTGCGCTGCCGCTTGATCTGCAGCACCAACGCCTCGACGTTGGCCTGCAGGCGCTCGATCGTGCGCTGGTGCGCCGCGAGTTCGCCGCTCAACGCATCGACGGTGTGTTCGAGCATCGCGACCTTGCTCTCGAGTTCGACCAGGCGATCGGGCATGCGGGCATCATGACGGCAGAACGTCCCCGTGCCAGCCTCGCGCGCATCGGCTGGCGACACCGCCGGCAGCGCGCGCCTGATGCGCACTTCCCGTCGCACTGCCTCATGCCGCAACTCCCCACGCCCACCTGCCCGCCGAACTGCCGCATCACCGAAGTCGTCGCGCTGGCCCGCCGCGAGCGCGGAATGCGACCGAAAGTCGCCAGCACCTCCCGCTCCACCGACTGCGCTCGGCGGCATCGTCCTGCCTGCTGCCGCTCACGGGATCCAACCTGGCAACGCCGCCGCCTGCTGCAACCACGCCACCATCTGCGCCTCGTCGCGCAGATCGGTTTCGTACAGATCGAGGTACCGCACCTCCTTGCTCTTGCTGGCTCCGGGCGGCATCGGCTGCAGCAAGGTGCCGCGGAAGAACGCGATCTTCAGGTAGCGCGTCAACGCATGGATGCCGAGGAACCAACCCTGGCCTTCGATGCCATAGAACGGCGAGTTCCAGCGCACCGCCTTCTGCACTTTCGGCACCGCGCGCACGACGAGCCGATCGAACCAGCGCGCGGTTTCGACCTTCCATCCCGGCAGCGCCTCGATCCATGCCTGCACCGGCGCATCCCCATCAGCCTTCGCGATCTGCGGGTTGCCGCCGCTGAGCAGCCGCACCCTCGCCGGACGCTTCGAGCGCGGGACCGGCTTCGTCTTGCCGCCCGGCGACTTCTTCTTGGCGGGACTTCGGCGCGGGCGCGGGGATCGGTTGGCCATGCGGTGCTCCCAGGTGCCGTGAGTGTCGCAGACCAATGCGAACCGCGACAGGATCCTGCATCGCCGCCGCTCCCGGATTTGCCTGGACCGGAAAGGCACGTGGTGCCACGACCGCAGGCCGGCCATGATGCGGTGATGGGTCAGCAGAGGCGCTCCACCACGTTCAGTGTCACGATCCCGCCGGACATGGCCGAGGCCGTCTTCCAGCAAGTGAAGCAGGGCCACCACGGCTCCCCGGGAGCGGTCATTCGCGAAGCGCTGCGGCAGATGCTGAAGCTCGACGAGGACGGCGTGCCGCTCGAAGCGCCGCCAGCACCGGCGACGGAGACCGAACCGAAGTGGAAACAGCGCGGCGGCTCGCGCATGCGCAACGACTGAGCTGCGGTCGGGGCATCGCCGACCCCGGCCTGCTCGCGGCCATGGCGCCAGTGACCGGGCAAAGACAGCACACTGTCGGACCGCCGACAGCATGGCCAGAACGGGCCAGCCTTGCGGGCATCGGGCCCGGCACGTCTTTCGCAGGCAACGGGAGTGCGTAGTCTCGTGCCCATGTTCTGCCTGCCAGCCCAAGGAACCGGACGTGGCCGCGTGGTCGTGTTCGTGCCGCGCTGGCTGCCACCCGATCCGGCCGGCGTCGGCCTGCCCTATCGCGTGTTTCCCGTGGTCAGCGCCCTGCAACGCGCGGGATACGCCGTGGACCTGTGCCTCGAAGTGCACACGGCGGCCGACGATCCGCAGGTGGCGGCGCGCCTGAGCGGAGCGACTGCGGTGGCCGTGTGGTTCGCCGAACTCAATCCCGGCATGCAGTTGCCCGGCATGACCGCGTTCCTGGCGATGGCGAAGCGCGTGGCACCGACGGTGCCACGACTGTGCGGCGGTGGCTTCGTGCCGGTGTTGCCGACTGCGTTCGACGGCGAGGGCCTCGCCGAGTTCGTGCGCAGCGAAGAAGTCGGTGCCCTGGCCAGCGCCGTCGCCGCCTTGCGCGGCGAGGCGCTGCCTGCGCGCCAGCCGTTCGGTGTCGAAGCACTGTTCGACATGGACCTGTCGTCGTTCCTGGTGCCTGGGTCGCTGTTGTTCCGCAACGCCGAGCCGTCACTGCAGATCCCGACCGGACAAGGCTGCGGCAAGCACTGCACCTTCTGTTTCTACGAAGCGACCCAGGCGCGCCTGCTGCCGGCGGCACAAGTGGCCGAGTTGATGGTGCATTGCCACCACCGCCTCGGCGTGCGGCAGTTCCAGCTCGGTGAACTGGACTTCCTCACGGCGCCGAAGCGGGCGCTCGAACTGGCCGAACGCCTGCGCGCAGCGGGCTTGCCGTTGCGTTGGTTCGCGTTGGCGTCGGTGCAGGACGTGCTAGCGATCGGCGTCGACGGCCTGCGCAGCCTGGCCGCTGCGGGACTCGACAGCCTCGAGCTCGGATCCGAGACCGGCACCGACGACGGCCTGCTCCGCCTGAGCAAGCGCTTCACCGTCGCCGACGTGCTCGAAACCCAACGCCGCCTGCGCGACGTGGGAGTGCGTCCCGTGCACAACATCCTGCTCGGCTGGGTCGGTGAGACGCGCAAGCACCAACACGGCACCCGCCGTCTGGTGCACCAACTGGCGACGATCGATCCCACCACGCTGTTCCATTTCCGCCTGTACCAGGCGATGCCGGGCACACCGATGGGAGAGGCAGCGCTGCGCGCTTCGCCGCCCCTGCCGCACAGCCTGTCGGCATTGGCAGCCTGGCGCCAACACCAGCAGCGGGCGATGCCGTGGCTCGCTCCGGCGGAGGAGGCCCGGGTCCGCTTGTGGTGCGAGCAGTTGCTGCCGCGTGCGTATGGCGAAGATGTCGGCGACCACTCCCTTCGCCGCCGCTGGCTCGAACGCATCGCGCGGTTGCGCTGCCGCACCGGCTTCGGGCGGCTTCGCGTCGAAGAACGCTGGCTGGCCGGAACCGGCGGCGCGCGCGCTACCTGGCTGCCCTGACCCGACCGTGTCGCTGCAGCGACTGCGCATCGACATCCACGAGCAGCGCCACGCGCGGCCGCGTGCCCGCGTGCACGACCTCGTGTTCGTGTTGGGCGAGGAACGCGAAGCACCGGCCCGCCTCCCAACTGCGCCACTCGCGTTCACAGCGGAACCGCGCCTCGGGATCGACTTCGAGACCGAGGTGGATGCGCAGGAACCCGGGCTCTTCGTGGTCGCGGTGGGCCGCGACACGCGCTCCCGGCGCCATGCGCGACAGACACACGGTGTAGACACCCGGCAGTTCGGTGGCGACGCGAGCGATCGCCGGACACTGGCGCCGATGCGCGCCGAAGTCGGTGTGCAGCCATGGCGGCACGTACTTCATCACCAGGGGCACGATCGACGCACCCTGGGCGTAGTTGTGCACCGGCGGCGCCCATTCGATCCACTGCGACGCCGGCAGCGCCTGCATCTCGGCGAGGAACTCGCGCCAATGCGACTCGAGGAACGCACACCAGGGATCGGGAACCGGATCGACGAACATGGCGACATTCCCAGTCTAGTGCTTCGCCTTCACCGCGGGCGCGGTTCGTGTTCGACCCGGATCCGCCCATCGCCATCACGGACGACGTTGGCGACGCCTCCCAAACCGCTGGTCACGTAGCCATCCACGACGCGTTCGGGATGCAGGAGGAGCGAGCCATCACGGTCGAACCAGACCCGGACCTGCCACGTCGCCTGCGCCGCCACTTCGGGCACGGCGACGTCGACGCCACCACCACGCAACTGCCCCACCGACCACGGTGTCGTCGCCTCGTTGCGGAACACCACGCGGTAGCTCGACCACTCCGCGATCACCAGGGCGACTCCCGCGACGGCAACGAGCCCGCCGCAGCCGACCGTGGCCCCCACCTTGGCGAACGGCAGCCATCGCTGGCGTCCACGCCGAGGGCTCAGGCGCACGCCATTCGCACTGCACAGCAGCACGACGAACGCCACGAAGGGCACACTGCCGACGACGAGACCGCCGGACGCCATGAGCCACGACCTACGCCACCACCACCACGCCGTCACCCACGCGACGCCGACGACGATGGCGACGATCGCGCTGCGGCGCGCGATCGTGTGCCAGACCTGGCCGGGATCGACTTTGGCATCTGCGTTCGCGGCAACCACGGCGTCAGACTACCGCAGCAACCATCAGTCCGTGCCGGCGAGCTGGCGGTGCAGATAGTGCGCCGTGACTTCCCGCGCCTGCGCACTCAGGGGCTGCTTGCGCAACTGCACGAAGATCTGCTCGATCGCGCGGGGCGTGCGCAGGACCTCCTCCTGCGACTTGCCCGCCGCCTGCAACTGCATGCCCAACTCGGTGGCCACGAGCTGCCATTGGGCGATCGCGAAGTGGTGCGTCGTCCAGCCGAGGTACCACGACCAGGTGGTGTAGTAGTCGAAGCTCTTCTCGTTGAACGCGCGCACGTGGGTCGGGTCAGCCCACGCACCCACCGAGAGTTCGTACGGCACGACGATGTCGAGCACGCCGCCGGTCTTCAGCAGGTGCAGCATCGTCGTCATCGCCGTCGTCAGGTCGCGAATGTGTTCGAGCACGTCCTGCGCCAGGATGCGATCGAAGCTCTCGGCCGCCAACGTGACGTGGCCGAACCGTCGCGACGGCAGCTTGACGGTGCCCTCGGCCGGAAACGGCTGGCTGATGTCGAACAGGATGTCGGGGCGCCACCGCGGCTCGATGTCGAGGTTGAGCCACTCGGGACGGAAGTTCTTGCCACTGCCCACGTGCAGGGTGGTGGGAACCGCGGGGGCTGCGACCTGGGAGGCCATGTTGCAAACATCGACACGCGGAGGTCCCGACTTGAGACCAGTAGCGGCGGCGCGAGTAGCGGCGGCCGGCTACTTCATCGCGGTTCGGTGCGCTTGTGCTGCTGCAACACGGCCTCCGCCTCGGCGACCCGGCGACGCACGTCTTCCTGCCGCAACGCCTGGAGGGCGGTTGGCATGGTTCTCCGGGAAACGAGCGGAGCAACGGGAGGTTGTCCTTCGCGTCGATCGCCGGCAGCAGAGTATGACCCGGCGATGCGCAACAGTCCGCTGCGTCGTCTCGTCCCGTGGCTGGTCGGCATCGCTGGCGCCACCGCTTCGATCCAAGCCCAGACCGCCGGCCACGCCCCTGCCCCCAGCCAGCCCGTGTTCGTCGATGGGCAGGCGCAGGTGGTCCCGGCATTCAACGATCCCGAGACCTGGATCCGGCACTTCCTGTGGGTCGAAGCCTCGTTCGACTCCGACGGCGATGGCAAGAAGGACCGCTTGCACGTCTCGGTGACGCGGCAGAAGCAGACCGACACCGAAGGCCTCAAGGTGCCGGTGGTCTACGAGACGAGCCCGTACTTCGCGGGCACCGGCAGCAACGACAGCCGCTGGTTCTGGGATCCCAAGCACGAAGTCGGCGCCAAACCACCGATGCACGAGCCGAGCCCGGCGATCGCCGTGGGCAAAGGCCCGGGCATGATCAGCAACACCGAAGTGCGCACCTGGGTGCCGCGCGGTTTCGCCGTCGTGCACTCGTCGTCGCCAGGAACCGGCTACTCCCAGGGTTGCCCGACCGTCGGCGGCGACAACGAGTCGCTGGCCCCCAAGGCGGTGATCGACTGGCTGTGTGGGCGCGCCAAGGGCTACACGACGATCGACGGCAACGTCGAGGTGAAGGCGGCGTGGTGCAGCGGCAAGGTCGGCATGACCGGCACCTCCTACAACGGCACGCTGCCGCTCGCCGCCGCCACGACGGGCGTCGAGGGCCTCGAGGCCATCATTCCGATCGCGCCCAACACTTCGTACTACCACTACTACCGCAGCCACGGGCTCATCCGGCACCCCGGTGGCTACATGGGCGAGGACATCGACGTCCTCTACGACTTCATCAACAGCGGCAACCCCGAACGACGCGCCTACTGCGACAAGAAGGTGCGCGACGAAGAGATGCTCACGCGCTTCGACCGCGTGACCGGCGACTACAACGAGTTCTGGGCCGGCCGCGACTACCTCAACGACCTCGGACCGATGCGCACGCCGACGCTGATGGCGCACGCGTGGAACGACTGGAACGTGATGCCCGAGCACAGCGTGCGGATCTACGAAGCACTCAAGCAGAAGGGCGTGCCCTGCATGGCCTACTTCCACCAGGGCGGCCACGGCGGCCCGCCGCCGCTGGTGCTGCGCAACCGCTGGTTCACGCGCTTCCTGTACGGCATCGACAATGGCGTCGAGAAGGACCCGAAGAGCTGGATCGTGCGCGAGGACCAGAAGGCCGACCAACCGACCGCCTACCCCGACTATCCGCATCCGGAAGCGAAGATGGTCGCACTGCATCCGCACCCGGACGGAGCGTCGGTGGGCGAACTTCGCACCGAGGGCAAGTCTGGCCGCAAGACCGAGACCCTCGTCGACGATGTTGCCGTCGCCGGCGCCGAGCTGGCCAAGGCCGCGACGTCGCCGCACCGGCTGCTGTACGCGACCCCACCCCTCGTCGACACCTTGCACGTGTCGGGCACGGCGCGATTGACGGTTCGCGTGGCGAGCAGCAAACCCGCCGTGAACCTGTCGGTCTGGCTCGTGCAGTTGCCGTGGACCGAGGGCCTCATCACCGACTCGGTGATCACCCGCGGCTGGGCCGATCCGCAGAACCACGCCTCGTTGACGGAGAGCAAGCCGTTGACGCCGGGGCAGTCGTACCAGTTGACGTTCGACCTGCAACCCGACGACCAGGTGCTCGTGAAGGGCAAGCGGCTCGGCCTGATGCTGTTCTCGAGCGACCGCGACTTCACGCTGTGGCCGGCGGCGGGCACCGAGTTGACGTTCGACCTCGACGCCACCTTCCTCGAACTGCCGGTCGTCGGCGGCAACGCGGCGTTCCAGAAGGCGATCGGCGCGGTGCGGTGATTCTCAGCGGGTCGCGCTCGGCGCCAACGTCGCGCGCTGCGCATCGCAACGCGCCCGCAAGTCCGCCAGCGTCGCCGCCTGCGCTGCGTCGGCGGCGAGGTTGTGCACCTGCGCGAAGTCGGCGACGTGGTCGTACAGCTCTTCCGGTGCCGGCGTCTCGTCGATCCAACGCAGGTAGGTGAACTGCTCGGTGCGCACGCCTTCGCTGCGCGGAATGCGCGCGTGCACGAAGCGGTGCTCGTAGAAGAACGAACGTCGCCAGTCGGCGGGCGCGTCGCCAGCGAGCACCGGCCGCAGGCTGTGGCCCTGGTGCACTGCCGGAATCGCGACGCCGGCGAAATCGAGCAGGGTCGGCGCCAGATCGACGTTGAGCGCCATCGCCGCCGAACGCACGCCGCGGCGGGCCTTCGCCGCGCGGGGATCGACGACGAGCAGCGGCACCCGGATCGACGGCTCGTACGCATACCACTTGTCGGCGAACCCACGCTCGCCGAGGAAGTAGCCGTTGTCCGACGTGAACACGATGATGGTGTCGTCGGCCATGCCGCGCGCCGCCAGGGCGGCGCGCAACCGGCCCACGTTGGCGTCCACGGCCGCGATGAGCCGGTGGTACCCACGCACCATGCGCTGGTACTTGTCCGCTTCGTCGAAGCGCCAGCCAAAGCGCACCCGGCTCTCCGACCGGCGCAAGAACTCCGGCAAGGTCGCGAAGAACGACGGATCCATCGTCGCCGGCGGCGCGAAGACGACGTCTTCGTACAGCGTGTCGAACGCGCTCGGCCAGACGTACTGGCGCGGGTCGCCGTCGTCGGCATGCGGCTCGTGGAAGCTCACCGACAGACACCACGGCTGGTCGGTGCGGCAGCCGTCGAGGAACGCGAGCGCGCGGTCGGCGGTGCGGTCACAGCGGTGGCGACGTTCGCCGTTGGGGCCGGCAGCGCCCGCCGGCGGCCCACCCAGCGGCTCGAACACGTCGAACATGCGCGGCGTCGCTCCTTTCGCCGCGTTGACGCCGAACTTGCCGATGAAGCCGGTGCGGTAGCCGGCCCGCTTCAGTTGCGCCGGGTAGCTGGCGTCGACGTGCGCATCGCCGAGCGGCGGCGTGCCGAACGTGTAGCCGTGCGTGCCTTCGTACTGGCCGGTGAGGATCGAGGCGCGCGAGGCGGCGCAGATCGCGGTGGTGACGAAGGCCTGGTCGAAGCGAACGCCATCGGCCGCGAGTTGGTCGAGGTGCGGCGTGCGCAGACGGGTGTCGCCCATGCAACCGAGACTGTCCCAACGCTGGTCGTCGGTGACGACGATGAGCAGATTGGGCCGCACGGCATGCTGCCTTGCGCCACTGCAGCCGAGAGCGGTGGCGATGAGCGCGACGAAGGCGCATCGGACGAGGCAACGCAGCATGGCCGCACGATAGCGCGACGGGCTCCCCGGATTGACCAGTGCATTGCCCGGCAGCCCGCCGATCCCGCCCAGAGAAGTTCACGCCGCACACTCGTCGTGAGACACGGCAACCCGACGTTGCCAACGGCCGCACGCGCGCCTGGCCGATGGCAGGGATCGCGCCGCCCGCCGTCGCGCCACCTGCGAGCTACTCTCGCAGGTGATGGCGCCGAACGAGTCCACGCCGACGCGGCCCGGAGGGGGCGACTGGTTGACCGTCGACGTCCAGCGAGGTCGCCGCGTCGCACTCGCCCTGGCCATCGCCTGGGCGCTCGTCGTGTGGTTCCTGATCCCGCACGGCATCGGCACCTCGTGGCGCGAATGCGAAACGCAGGCAATCTCCCGCAACTTCGTGCACGACGGCTTCGACCCGCTGCGCCCGCGCATCGATTGGCGCGGCCTCACCGATGGCGCCGTCGAATGTGAGTTCCCGCTGTACCAGCTGGTGGTCGGGGCCGTGCTCGCGGTCACCGGCATCGTCGAATGGCCCGGTCGCGTGCTGTCGCTGCTGTCGATGATCCTTGGCACCTTGGCCGCGCATCGCCTGCTCGAGCGCCGGGCCGGACCGACCGGAGCTGTCGTCGGCCTCGCGGTCCTCCTGTGCTGCGGCAGCACCCTGATCCTCGGCGCCCGCGTGATGCCCGATGCCACCAGCTTCGCTTGCGGCATGGTCGGTCTGCTGCTGTTGGAACGCTGGCTGCGCACGTCGTCGCGCCTGGCAATCTGCTTCGCCACCCTGGCCATCCAGGCTTCGTGCCTGCAGAAGCCCCTGTCGCTGCAACTCGGCATCGTCATGTTCGGATGGACCCTGGCTTGGGCGCCACGCAAGTCCACCCATCCGCTGCTGTGGGCTTCGTTCGCCATGATCCTGATCCCGGTGTGCCTCTGGCTGGTCCATGGTGCACACCTGCACGCGGAAACGGGGCTCTCGTTCGGTGTGGTCAGCGGCGGCGACAGCAAGTTCCCCGATGCGGCGCACCTGTTCGACCCGGGCACCCACGCCGTGATGGCGTGGTCACTGCTGGCGTTCGGTTGTTCTGCCTTCGGCATGGTCGCGTTTCTGGCGGCGCTGTTGCAACGCCGACTCGGCTTCGCCGACTTCGCCCTGCTCGCCGCCGTCGGCGCCGGGCTGCTGGTGTCGTTCCGCTACAGCCACAATTCGGGGCTCGGGCCGCACTACCACATTTTCGCCGCGTTCGCGGGTGCGTGGTGCGTGGCGATCGCCTGGCCGCGGCGCGCGCCGCTGTGGCTGTGGCTCGCTGTCCTCGTCGGTCTCTGCGCGCAAGGGGCCTGGCGCCTCAAGGACGAACGCGGTGTGCGCATCGTCGTCAACGAACATCCGATCATGGCGGCAGCCAAGGTCGTGCAGTCGCTCTCCGCGCCGGACGATCTGATCGTCGTGCGGTCGGAAAAGCCGCGCGAAGACAAGGAATGGCACAGCGGCAACAACTTCGAAGACCCGCGCCTGCTCTACCAGAGCCGCCGCCACGGCTTCGCGATACCCAGGGAGGAGTTCACCTGGGATCGGCTCGCCGACCTGCGCCGTCTCGGCGCGCGCTTCGCCTTCGACCCGGTGCCAGGTTCGGCGCCGGCGGCCACTGTCACGTGGCTGCGGGCGAATGCCGAACTCGTGTTCGATGCCGACGTGCAGGTCTGGCGGTTCCTGCCGGTGCACTGACGCCGGCCGCGGCAGCACGCGCCGTTGCCGACGGCTTGCCGGAGGAACGCGCGCCCCGATGCGGTGCGGTGACGCGACCGCGTGTCGTTTCCCAGCCAAGGAGCGGCTCGTGGCGACAGCGCGGCGCCCGACCTATGCTGCCGCGATCGACAGGCAGGGATTTCGCCCTCGCCTCACCACCACGGAGCACAACGACATGGCGAAGAAGAACTCGGGCAGCGGCGGCGTCTATCGCGTCACGGAAATCATCGGCACCAGCGCAGTCTCGTGGGAAGAGGCGGCGCGCACCGCCATCGAGACGGCGGCGAAGACGCTGCGCGACCTGCGCGTGGCCGAAGTGTCCAAGCTGGACGTCAAGATCGAGAACGGCAAGGTGGTCGCCTTCCGCGCGCGCGTCAGCCTGTCGTTCAAGTACGAAGGCTGAGCCGCGGCTTGGCATCGTCGCCGGACTTCTCGTCGGCGGCGTCGCAGCGAACGCAGCGCAGCCTTACGCTCGACGGCCGATGACCCCCGTGCCGCCTTCCGGCGTTGGCGATCGACGACCGCTCGCCAGTCGTGACACCGCCCTGGCCAGGCGTGCGTGCCTGGCGCTGGTGGCGCGCGGCGTGTCCCCGAATGCGATCTCGGTGTTCGGCATGTTCGCCGGCATTGCCGCCGGTGCCGCGTTGGCCGCAACGACAGTCGTGCCTGACGCGGCACGACTGCTGTGTCTCGTGGGCGCAGCAGCGATCCAGTTGCGCCTGCTCTGCAACCTGCTCGACGGCATGGTCGCTGTCGAATCCGATAGCGCCTCGGCCTTGGGCGAACTGTTCAACGAGGTACCCGACCGCATCGCCGACACCGCGGTGCTGGTGGGCTTCGGGTATGCGAGCGGTTTCACCTGGCTCGGACTCACCGCGGCACTGCTGGCGATGGCGACCGCCTACGTGCGCGCGCTCGGCAAGGCGCTGACGGGCACCAGCGACTTCGGCGGGCCGATGGCGAAACCGCAACGCATGTTCTTCGTCACGATGGCGGCGCTCTACCTCGGCCTGGCACCCTCCGGCTGGCTGCCGACGGGAACCTGGAACCTGCCTACGCTGGTGCTCGCCACGATCAGCCTCGGTTCGCTGTGGACCGCGCTGCGCCGACTGCGCAACCTTGCCTTGCGCCTGCGCGCCGACGCGCCATGAACGAAGCGACCCTGCAACGCCTGTTCGGCTGGCAGCACGCGTTCGACCATCCCGCCGTGCTCTGGCTGGTCGGCGGCGTGTTCCTGGTGCTCGTGCTCGCGACGGGGCTGGTCGCCGGACTGTCGGCCTCGGGCCGGATCGGGGCAAGCACGCGACTCGAACTGCACCAACGCATCAAGTCGTGGTGGATCCTGGCACCGCTGATGATCGGCCCGGTGCTGCTCGGCGCGGCGTCGACCTTCGCCGCCGTGCTGCTGCTGAGCCTCGGCTGTTATCGCGAGTTCGCGCGGGCGACCGGCTTGTTCCGCGAACACCTGATCAGCGCGCTGGTCGTGCTCGGCATCCTCGCGACCACCTTCGCCGTCGTCGACCACTGGTACGAACTGTTCATGGCGGCGCTGCCGCTCGGCGTCGTCACCATCGCGGGCATCGCGGTGATCACCGATGCGCCGAAGGGCTACGTGCAGCGCACCGCTCTCGGCGTGTTCGCGTTCGCGTTCTTCGGCAACGGCATCGGCCACCTGGGCTACTTCGCCAACGATGTCGACTACCGGCCGATCGTGCTGTTCGTGCTGATCGCGGTCGAACTCAACGACGTGTTCGCCTACGTGTGCGGCCGTTTGTTCGGGCGCCGCAAGCTGCTACCCCACATCAGCCCGAACAAGACGTGGGCCGGCGCGATCGGCGCCGTGGTGCTGACCAGCGCGTTCGTCGCTCTGGTCGGCCCGCACGTGTTGGCAGGGCGTCCCTGCGCCGAAGGCTCACGACTGCTGCTGCTCGGCCTGCTGATCGCGATCGCTGGCCAGCTCGGTGACCTGGTGCTGTCGGCGATCAAACGCGACGTCGGGATCAAGGACTTCGCCGCCACCATCCCTGGCCACGGTGGACTGCTGGACCGCTTCGACAGCCTGGTACTGGTGGCGCCGGCGGTGTTCCACCTGATCGGCTACGAGCACGGCATCGGCCTGTCCTCGGTGCCGCGGCTGCTCACCGGAGGTTGACGTGGAACCCTGGCGACTGCGACCCGCGCGCGACCACGGCATGTCGTTGGAACAGCGAATGGCCAGCACGCGCCGCGAACCCGGCCTGATCGAGGCCATCGGGCAGCGCATCGCCGGCTCCGCCCTGTCATGCCTGTTGCGCGTGTGGCATCGGTTGCAGATCGAAGGCCGCGAACACCTGCCGGCGACGCCACCGTTCATCCTGGTCGCCAACCACACCAGCCACCTGGACGCCCTGGCGTTGACCACGGCGCTGCCGTGGCGGGTGCGGCAATCGACCTATCTGTTGGCGGCCAGCGACGTGTTCTTCGAAACCCCGACCCGTTCCCTGCTGGCCTCGGTGTTGCTGAACGCGCTGCCGATGCGCCGCCAACGCCAGGTGCGGCATGCGATCGAGGATCTGCGCACGCGGCTGGTCGAGGATGCCTTCGGCCTGGTGATGTTCCCCGAAGGCACGCGCAGCGCGACCGGCGCGATGCAGGCGTTTAAGCCCGGGCTCGGGATGCTGGTCGCGGGCACTGCCGTGCCCGTGGTGCCGTGCCATCTGGAGGGTGCGTTCGCAGCCTGGCCTCGGCAGGCGCGGTTGCCGCGGCCCCGGCCCGTGGTGCTGCGCATCGGCGCCCCCCTGCGCTTCGACAATGCCAGCGACGACCGGGACGGCTGGGCCACCGTGGTGCGCACTGCCGAAGCGGCGGTCCTCGGGCTTACGGCTCGCAGCCGGTCCTGAACGCTCCAAGGTGAGCGGGCGATCGATCGCGCGGCCCACTCCCTTGACGGCAAGGGCCAGAAATGCGCAACTTCCCGAATGCGTATCTCCCTCGCCAATCTGTCCCTCGTCACGCTCGCGTCGATTGCCGCCGCGCAATCCAATGCGATTCCCGGCACGGACGTCAATCTCTACGACGTCTACAGCCCCACGATCTACGGTCGCCGCGGCCCGGCCTACCCGAATGGTGAAGTCGCGGTCGGATTCGGCCATGCGTTCTGCAACGCCGGCACCGTGCACGTGCCGTGGGCGACGTCGCCGACGACCGGCGGCCTGATGACCGACGTGCACTTCAAGATCGCGTTCATGCTGGCCCGCGAAAGCAACGGCCGCATGGTCCAGGTGAAGGTGTCGGAGAACTTCGTCAAGCACTCGCGCGTCACCTACAACCTCGGCTCGAGCCAATGCGGCACCTGCCAGTCGGGGCCGACGAGCACGTTCCGCATGGGCTGCTACGACGCCTACACCACCGGCTTCAACGGCAACCGTTTCAACCTAGGCCCGTCGAGTGAACTCGATCCGTGGACCGGCAGCTGGAATCCCGTCGGCAGCTACTTCGACCGCGGCGACCCCGCGGTGGCCGGCCCTGCGGCTTCCGATGGCACCCAATCGTTGACGAACACGCAGATCAACACCTGGGATGCGCTGAAGAACCGCGGCGTCATTCCGGAAAGTGAATTGAGCCAAGGCGGCACGTTCTACGCCCAGGTTCACCTCGTCTGCGAAGGCGAGCCGGTCGCCAACCGCGGCAACAACCAGTTGTCGGAGTTGTTCCCCATCACGTGGAGCGGCACTGCGTGGCAGGCCGGCACTCCCAGCCTGCCGGTGCAGGGCTCGGTGCTCAATCGGTGGACCGGTTCGGTCCGCAACACGGCCGGCAACGGCCTCGACGACGGCCGCTTCCTGGTGGCATCGAAGGTCACCGGCCCGGTCAACGGTGTCTACCACTTCGAGTACGCGGTGCACAACATCGACAACGCCCGCGGCGGCGCGTCGCTGAAGCTCCCGCTGCACCCGGACGCACAGCTGACGGCGGTCGGCTTCCGCGACATCGACGGCAACCCGCTCAACGATTGGACCTGGTCGCGCAGCGGCAATGAGCTGTCGTTCATGGCGACGGGCACCAACTCGCTCGACTGGAACACCATCTACAACGTCTGGTTCGACGCGACCGTCGCGCCGACGACGAGCACGGTGGTCATCGACCAGGCCCGCGTCGGCCCGGGTGCGCTGTCGGTCGTCGTTCCCGCCGAAGTGCCGAACGGCGCCTTGTCGGCAGCGGTTGCCTCGGTTGGCACGGGTTGCTTTGGCCTCAGCCTGACGTCCACGCGGCCGGTGCTCGGCACCACGGCGCAGATCACGACCTCGGGTATCCCTGCGGGCACGCCGCTCGGCGCCACGATCCTGACCCTGACGCCGGCGCCGGCTCCGATCGACCTGACCGTGATCGGCATGCCGACGTGCTTTGCCTACGTGCTCGATGGCGTCAACGAAGTCTGGCTCAACCCGGTCAGCACCGCCCAGGTGCCGCTCGTGGTGCCGAACTCCGCGCCGCTGATCGGAGTGATCGTCGGTACGCAGTCGATCTCGATCAGCCCGCCGCTGACGCCGCTCGGCTTCATCACGTCGAACGGCGCGTTGCTGATGATCGGCGCGCAGTAGCGCCAACGCCTCGCGCGGCGCGATCGCGCCGCCGCCCCGTTCTCGCGTTCCTGGCCGCCTCAGCGCCGGAACGCGACGAACCGGTGGCTGCGAGCCGGCACGGTGATCGTCACCGACACCCGGCCTCGCCCATCGACCGGTAGCGCCCGTTGCGCGTCGCCGAAGTCGGCGGTCACCGTGCGCTCGATGCCGGCCAACGACAGATCGAGCAAGAGGGTGCGCTCCGCGTCCTGCGCCAGCGGGTTGTGCACGACCAGCATCGCCGGCGTCGGCAGCCCGGGGGCAACGTGCAGCAGCCAGTCGATGTCGCGCCCGTCCGGCCGCCGCCCGTGCAGCACATCGGCTTCGAGGATGGGTCGGTTCGTGCGGAACCACGTCGTCCACGTGCGCACCGCATCGCGCACGCGTGGGGTGTCGTAGAGCCGGGGCCCGCGCCAGCACGCCTGCACTCCCGCCCCGAGCAAGTTGGCGAACCGCGCCTCGTAGTGGTCGAGATGCGCGTCGAGCGGTTCGATCGTCGCCGCCGGGCCGCCACCGTGGTACTCGCTCAGCGGCACGAACATCCACCCCATCGTCACCGCCTTGGTCCAGGTGCCGTCGAACACGTTCTGCCGCTCGATCAACAACTGGTCGGCACGCGGCAACGACCAGTTGGTCTCGCGGTAGCCCATGCCCGTCTTGTTGGCACCGGACAGGAAGTACCAATCGGGAACGTTGAGGTAGATGCCGCGCCCGCGCATCCATCGATACAGGTCGCGGATCGCCTCCCACTGCGTCCACTGCGAATCGGCGTGGGCGGCATGGCCGGGATGCGTGGTCGAAGCACACGTGTCGCCCGGATAGTTGCCATCGTGTTCGAGCGCATCGAGGCCGGTCACTTCGTAGAGGCGCCGCAACTTCGCGAAGTAGCGACGACCCCATTCGCTGCCAAGGCAAGGCGAGTTGTCGTAGCGGGCGAACCCACCGGGCTTGCCGGTGGCGACGTTGACGACGTCGTTGGCGGCGTCGATCGATCGGCTCGCGAGCAACGAATAGCCACCGAGCGCCACGCCCTTGCCGTGCGCGTAGTCGGCCAGTTCCTTCAAGCGGGTCAGGTTCGCTTCGCTGTCGTCTTCGGCGTCGAAGCCGCTGCCGAAGGTCATCAGCACGAGCTCGAACCCGACGGCCGCGGCCTGGTCGATCGCAGCGCGCACACTCGGCGAATCGGCCTGGCGCACGTGGAAGATCAGCGGGTTCTCCTCCACCCACGGCGCCAGGGTGCGGTACATGCGCCGCCGCGCGAGGCCGCGCCGTTCGCGGTCACCGCTCGCGGTGGCGAGTTCGCACACGCGGAACGAATGCCAGGTCGCCGCCGGTGCCACCGTGACCGCGGGCCCGAGCCGCGGCGAACAACGCAACAGGCACGGCGTGCGGCGCTCGTAGTGCACTTGCGTCGGGTAGTCCGGATCGATCTCCCAATGCACCGCCGGATTGTCGGCCACTGCCTCCATCGCACCACCGAACGCGTAGTCGGTCTCCACGTGCAGCGCCCGCAGGTCGCGGTGGCCGACGTCGGGATCGCCGCCGACCGTCGAGCCCGTCTCCACCACCGCCAACAACTCGGCCGCGAAGGCGTCGAGGCGCAGGGCCTTGTCGCCGGCATTGCGCAGCTCGATGCGTTTGCCGAGCACGGGGATGCCGTCGTACAGCTCATAGACGACGCGCACCGTGGCCGCGGGCCCTCCCGCCGGCGCCACGTACTCGAACGCGTAGCCGATGCCGCGTGGTGGCCAGGCGCGCGGCGACGCCAGCCATTCGCGACGCGGCTGCCACGCCAACGGTGCCTCGACCGCGCACGGGCCGTGCGCCACGCACCGGAACGCCTGCGGGTCTTGCTGCAGTTCCGCTTCGGACTCGGCGGTGAGGAAGTTGCGCACCTTCTGGCCGACCAGGCCGCCGACCTTCCATTGCTTGCCGTCGATGGTGACGGTTGCTTCCGGCTGCACGGCGCGCAGCAGCGACGCTCCCGCCACCAGATCGTCGAACGCCACCGTGGCGACGGCGGGCGCGAGGCGCAACCGGCGAGCGACGAGGCCATTGGTCAGCGTGACCGCACTGCCATCGGCCGCGGAGTCGACGCGGGCGCGATACGGCGCGGGATCGACGAGCCAATCGGGCGCGGCCTGCGCCGGCAGCGTCGCGAGGGCGAACAACGACAGCAACGGAGCAAACGCGACGCGGCGAACGGACGGCATCGTCGCACCATACATCTGCCGTCTGCGGCCGCGCGAGCCGGTCCCGATCGTCGCCGCCGCAACGTGGCTCGCTTCCTTCGCCGACGCGGTTACCTTCCGCCCCGCCCATGACCTCTCTCCGCCGCATCGTCACCCATCCCGGCGGCGCCCATCGCGACGACCTGCTCGCCTGCTGCGTGCTCGCGGCGCTGCACGGCTGCGTCATCGAGCGACGCATACCCACGCCCGCGGAACTCGACGATCCCGCGGTCGCCACGGTCGACATCGGCGGCAGTCACGATGCGGCCCGGAACAACTTCGACCACCACCACTTCCCGCGCGAGCATCCGCCAACCTGCGCGCTGAGCCTCGTGCTGCAGGCGATCGGGCTGTACGAGGATGCCCGCACGTTCTGCGAATGGCTCGAACCGGCCGAGTGGTTCGACTCGCGTGGCCCCAAGCGCACCGCCGAATGGCTCGGCGTGCCGCGCCGCGCCGTCGCCCAGCTGAACTCGCCGATCGACGCGACCCTGTTGCGGCGGTTCGCCGCCGCCTCGCTGCACCAACCCGGGGAGACCGTCTACGACTACCTTCGCCTCGTCGGCCAGGACCTGCTCGACTACCTGCGCACCGTGCGCGACCAGCTCGCGTTCGTCGCCCGCCACGGCGAACGCTGGTCGGTCCAGGCCGCGAACACGACGATCGAGACGGTGTTCCTGCCGCGCACCGAGCCTTCGCTCGACGAGCCGTCCGCCGGCGTCGCCCACTTCATCCGCAAGCAAGGGCTCGAACGCGTCGTCGGCGCGATGATCTACCCCGATCGGCGCGGTCCCGGCTACGGGATGCAGCGTTACGAGGACGATCCGCGGCTCGACTTCTCGCGCCTCGAACGGCAAGCCGACGTGCACTTCGCGCACCAGAGCGGCTTCGTCTGCAAGACGACGGCTACCACTCCCGAGCGGCTGCGCGCCTTGCTTGCCCTCGCTGTCATCGGCTGATTACCCGTCCCGCCGGGCCCCGGCGACGCGCATTCCCACCCAGCGAGGGGCCGCGCGCCGCGGCGCCGAGGTAGCATCGGCCGCCGCCATGCCCGCGCCCTCGTCCCGGTTCGTTGCGTGCGTCGCGTTGTTCGCGACGGCAGCCGCCTCGCAACAGCACTGGGCCTTCGCGCAGCCGGAGCGGCCCATGGTGCCAGCCGCTGGCGACGGGTGGGCGCGCAACGAAGTCGATCGCTTCGTCGCCATCGCGCGCGACGCCAACGGCCTCACCGCCAGCGCCCAGGCGAGCCGCGGCGAACTGCTGCGGCGCGTCACCTTCGACCTGACCGGCCTGCCGCCGACGCTCGCCGAGCTCGAAGCGTTCGAAGGTGACGAGCGGCCCGATGCCTACGAACGCGTGGTCGATCGCCTGCTCGCGAGCCAGGCCCACGCCGAGGAGAACACGCGCATCTGGCTCGACCTGTCGCGTTACGCCGACACCAGCGGCATGCAGCGCGACCAGGTGCGCGCGCTGTGGCGCTGGCGCGACTGGGTGATCGACGCGTATGCGGCGAACATGCCCTTCGACCGCTTCGTCACCGAGCAACTCGCCGGCGACCTGCTGCCGGAAGCGAGCGAGGCGCAGCGCATCGCCAGCGGCTGGAACCGCAACAACCCGACCTCGGACGAAGGCGGCCTGATCCCCGCGGAGTATCTGGCGCGCTACGCGATGAACCGCACCGACACCTTCGGCACCGCGGTGCTCGGCTTGACGGTGGGTTGCGCGCAGTGCCACGACCACAAGTCGGATCCGCTGACGCAACGCGACTACTTCCGCCTGCTCGGCTACTTCGGGTCGTTCGCGGAGGAGGGCAACGACGGTGGCGCGCTGGCGGCAGCCCCGAGCATGCAGGCGCCCCGTGCCGAGGAAACGGCGGAGCGGCTGCGCCGACGGCAATCCGCAGCGACGGCGTCGGCGGCGTGGACGGCAGTGCAGTGGACCACCCTGCCGCTGCGGCCCACGGCCGTCGAGGCCGCGTTCACGCCGCGCGACGACGGTTCGTTGCTGGCCACCGGTGCGGTGCCGCCGCACGCCGACTACGAACTCGAGGGCACGAACGCCGCGCCCGGTGTGCGCGCGCTGCGCCTGCTGGCGTTGCCCGACGACACCTTGCCGGCGCGTGGGCCGGGTCGGGCCGAGAACGGCAACTTCGTGCTCGGCGAGATCGAGCTCTACAGCGAGACCGACGGCCGCAGCGAGCGGCTGGCGATCGCCAGCGCCGATGCGGACTTCGCGCAGCAGGGGTTTCCCGCCGCCCATGCGATCGATGGCGATCCGCTGACCGGGTGGGCGCTGAACGGCCGCCACGAATCGACGGCGCTGCATCTCGTGCTCGCCGCCCCGGCACCCGCGGGCCGCCTGCGCGTCGTGCTCCGGCAGCAGAGTCGCCACCACCAGCACGTGCTCGGCCGCTTCCTCGTGCAGACGACGACCGCGGCCATCGAAGCCCCGCTCGCCGCCCATCGGGCAGCGACGACGGACTTGCAGCAGTTCGAAGCCGCCCTGCCGCTCTGCATGGTCAGCGGCGACCTGCCGACGCCGCGGCCGGTGCACGTGCTGTTCCGCGGTCGCTACGACCAACCCGGGGACCGCGTCGAGACCGGCACGCCGACCTTCCTGCCGCCGTTGCCCGCCGGCGCACCCGCCGACCGCCGCGCTCTCGCCGCCTGGTCGTTCGCGCCCGAACAGCCGCTCACCGCGCGCGTCGCCGTGAATCGCATCTGGCTGCGCCACTTCGGCCGCGGTCTCGTCACCACGCCACACGACTTCGGCGTGCGAGGCGCCCGACCGAGCCATCCGGAACTGCTCGCCTGGCTCGCGTGCGAGTTCGCCGCGAACGGCTGGGACGAACGGCGGCTGCATCGGCTGCTGGTGCTGTCGGCGACGTACCGGCAAAGCGCCATCGTCGATGCCGAGCGCAGCGCCCGCGATCCCGACAACGTGTGGTTGGCGCGCATGAGCCGCGTGCGGCTGCCGGCCGAAGCGATCCGCGACCAGGCGCTCGCCACGGCAGGCCTCCTGCTGCACCAGGTCGGTGGTCCGAGCGTGCGCATCCAGCAACCGCCCGGCATCTGGGAAGCGATCGCATTGCCCGGCAGCAACACCGAACACTACAAGGCGGACACCGGCGACAGCCTGCGCCGCCGCAGCCTCTACACGTTCTGGAAGCGCACGGCCGGCCCGCCGCTGCTGTTGACGTTCGATGCACCGAGCCGCGAGACCTGCGTCGTCGAGCGCCAGGCGACGACGACGCCGCTGCAGACCCTCGCGATCTGGAATGACGAAGGCATGGTCACGGCGTCGCGCGAGTTCGGGAAGCGGCTCGCGGCGGCCGGCGGCGATGCCGACGATGTCGTCGATGCCGCGTTCCGCCACCTGCTGCAACGGCGCGCAACCGGACCCGAACGCAGCGCGTGTGCGGCGCTGCTCGCCGGCGTCGGCAGCGATCGCGAGCAGGCGCTCGCACTGCTCGCCAGCACGCTGCTGTCCCTCGACGAAGCCATGCACCGCAACTGACCATGCCGATACGCGAGTGGATCGACCGTCGTGCGTTCCTGCGGCAAGCCGCCTCCGGCGCCGCGGCGATGTGTGCCTTCCGGTTGGGAACCGAACCGACGCCGGTGCCGCACTTCACGCCGCGGGCCCGGCGCGTGCTGATCCTGCACATGGTCGGGGCGCCCTCGCAGCTCGACCTGTTCGACCACAAGCCCGCCCTCGCGCAGTGGCACGGCAAGGACCTGCCCGATTCGGTGCGCCAGGGCCAGCGCATCACGACGATGACCTCGGGCCAGAAGAACCTGCGCATCCAACGCAGCAACCGCGTCTTTGCGCAACACGGCCGCAGCGGTGCGTGGATCAGCGACCTGCTGCCGCATATCGCGCAATGCGCCGACGAGCTGGCCATCGTGCGCTCGATGCAGACCGACGCGATCAACCACGAACCCGCGCTGAACCTGATGCAGACCGGGAACGAACTGCCGGGCCGCCCGAGCTTCGGGGCCTGGTTGGCGTGGGCGCTCGGCGCCGACACCCGCGAGCTGCCGGCGTTCGTCGTGCTGCATTCGTCGTGGAGCGGTCCCAAGCAAGACCAGGCCCTCTACAGCCGGCTGTGGGGCTCGGGGTTCCTGCCCGCCGAGCACCAGGGCGTTCTGCTGCGCGGCCAGGGTGATCCGGTGCTGTTCCTCAAGGATCCGGAAGGCGTGTCGCGGGAGGCGCGCGCGCACCAACTGGCCGCGATGGCGAAACTCAACGCCGCGGCGCAGCAACGCCTCGGCGATACCGGCATCGCCGCCCGCCAGCACCAGGCCGAGCTCGCGTTCCGCATGCAGGCTGCGGTGCCCGAACTCACCGACCTTGCCGCCGAACCCGCCCACGTCACGGCGCGCTACGGACCCGACGTGCACACGCGCGGCACCTTCGCCAACAACATCGTGCTGGCACGACGCATGCTCGAACGCGGCGTGCGCTGCGTGCAGATCTACCATCGCGGATGGGACCAGCACCGGGACATCGAACGCGACCTTCCGCTGCAGTGCCGCGACGTCGACCAGCCGATCGCGGCGCTGCTCGCCGACCTGCGGCAGCGCGGCATGCTCGACGACACGCTGGTGCTGTGGACCAGCGAGTTCGGCCGCACGGTCTACGCGCAGGGCAACCCGGACGATCCGAGCTACGGTCGCGACCATCATCCGCGCTGCTTCACCACGTGGCTGGCCGGCGCGGGCGTGCGCCCCGGCCACCAGCACGGCGAGACCGACGAACTCGGCTACAACACGGTGCGCGATGCCGTGCACGTGCACGACCTCAACGCCACCGTGCTGTGGCTGTGCGGCTTCGACCACGAGCGCCTGACGTTCCGCCACGAAGGGCGCGACTTCCGCCTTACCGACGTGCACGGCAAGGTCGTGCGCCCGCTGCTCGCGTGACGCGAGCGCGTGACCTCGAACGGCAGCCCGCCGCGCTCAACTGCAGCTGCCGCAACCGCCGCTGCCACACATGCGCGCCTCGATCGCCTTCGAGGTCGGCGTGATCGACAGCCCGCCGAGCGCCGTGCAGCGCAGCTCGCGCGCCATGCTCTCGCTGATCTGGCGATGCGCATCGAGCACTTCGTCGAGCGGGATCAGATGGTCGTAGCCGGCGAGCGCGATGTTGGCGCAGGCGAACGCATTGGCGGCGCCGGCGATGTTGCGGCCCAGGCACGGCGCTTCGACGCGGTTGGCGATCGGATCGCAGATGAGGCCGAGCACGTTCTGCAGCGCGTGGCTCGCGGCCGACAGCGCCTGGGCTGCATTGCCGCCCATCAGCTCGACCAGCGCCGCCGCCGCCATCGCGGCGCCGGCCCCGGTCTCGGCCTGACAGCCCCCCACTTCCGCCGCGAAGCTCGACCGCGTCGCCACGAAGACGCCGATCAGGCCGGCCGACAGCATGGCGCGCAACGTCGTCGCTTCCTCGCTGCCGAGCACGTCGGCGGCGGCGGTGCAGGTGCCCGGGAACGTCGCGCACGAACCCGCCGTGGGTGCGGCGACGATGACGCCCATGCTGCTCTTCACCTCCATCAGCGCCGTCACGTAGAGGATCGCGCGGTTGAGGATGCCGCCGTCGAGCAGCTTGCCATCCTGCAGCATCGCGGCGAAACGATGGCTCTGGCGCGGCAGGATGCGGTCCTTGTACTCGGTGCCGGCGAGGCCTTGCTGCACGCCGCCGCGCACGATGGCGAGGATCTTGCGCATCTGTTCGAGCACTTCGTTCGCACCGATGCCGCCGCGCGCGCATTCGTACTCGAGCGCCCAGTCGGAGAGCTTGCGCGTGGCCGGATCGGCGCGGCGCACCATCTCGCCGGCATGCAGGAACGGCACCGCGAGGCCCTTGCGCGAGCGCACCGGCAGCACCGGGGCAAGTCGCCGCACGCGCCGCACCGCCGGCAACGCGGCGAGCACCGCCTCGGCGACGAACCCCTGCGCGCAGACGACGACGCGCACCGGGTTCGATCCCGTGATCTTCACGTCGTCGACATCCGCGCGTGCCGCCAACGCCGCCGCCGCACTGCGGCCATCGCCGTCGACGTCGAGCACCGTCACCGCGTAGTCGCCGTACAGCGTCACCGGCGCCCCATCGATCGCGACCACTTCGATCATGCCGCCGCCCGTCGACAACGCGATGAGACGGTGTTCGACGCCGTTCTTGCGCAGGGTCAGCCGGTAGGTGTTCGGGTGCGGATCGTGCAGCGTCGCGATGCGGATCTCGAGCTGGATGCCGGCCGCACGCAACGCCGCCGCCGATTCGGGCAAGCGTGCGTCGTCCGCTTCCCAACCGAGGAACCCGCCGAACAGCCCCATGTCGGAGCCCTGGCTTTCGTGCGTGGTCGCCAACGAGCCTTCGGTGTCGAACTCGAACAGCACGTGGTCGGGCTGACCACCGCACAGGTCGCGCGCGAGGCGTCCGATGCGCACCGACGCGGCGGAATGCGAACTCGACGGACCGCGCATGACGGGGCCGACGACGTCGTTGAAGATGCTGGGTGGCAGGGTGGCGGGCATGGCGGCGTTGGGTTCAGCGGTAGGCGGCGACGGGCTTCGGCACCACACCGAGCTCCGCATGATTGAAGCCGGTGTCGAGCGGCACGTACGGACCGACGCAGGCGACGCTGCGATCGGCAGTGATGCGATCTTCGATCCCCATGCACCAGTAGGCCGCGTTCACCGCGAGCCGCCGCACGCCTTCGCTCTCGAAGTCGGCCCCGCTGCCCATCGTGCAGTGGAAGACGCGCGCCGGGATGCCCTTGTTGCCGGTCCACGTCTTGGTCCATGCCACCGGCAGCGGCTCCTTCGCGGTGTTGGGAGCATCGCCGTGCTTGCGGCCGAGCAGCGGTTGGCCGAGCACGAGCGCCGTGCAGCCCGCGGGCAAGCTGCTGCCTTCCTTGAAGGTGCGGTAGACGTCGGACGGGCCCCACACGTCGGTCACGCCGCGCAGGATCGGATGGCCGAGCTGCTCCGGCACCAGGATCCCGCGCGTGCTGTCCGCGTGCCAATTGCCGTGGTGGCCGAGGAAGGTGCCGCCGAGCACGTCCTCGCCAAAGCGCACCCGCTTGCCGTTGACCTGGTAGGGGAACTCGCCGAGGAAGCCGTGGTTCGCGGTGCGCAGCGCGAAGATGGGCTTGCCGGAATCGAGGTACTCGAGGATGTGCGCGAGCTGCGTCGGGGCCAACGTCATGAACCGCGTGAACAGGATCAGCAGGTCGGCCTTCGCGAGGTGTTCGAGGCCCGGGATGTCGTGCACGATCGTGCGGTCTTCCTGGCGCGTCTTCTGCGTCGGATCGACGAGTCCGTTGTGCTGCACGAACAGCACCGTGCAGTGGAACCCATGGTGCGTCGAGAGGACCCGCGCCAGCATCGGCATCGACTGCTCCGCGCGGTACTCCTGTTCGGCCGCGACGAGCACGATGTGCTTGCCAGCGCCCGGGCCCGAGCCACCGGCATACGTGAGCCAGCGCGCATCGTCGGCCACCGGATGCGGCGGCGGCGGCGGTGGCGACGCACACGCCCCGAGCAGGACTGCGGACACCGGCAAGACGAAGCGGAACAGGGCGCGCATGGCGTTCATGGTCTGGGGATCCGGTTCACGGTGTAGAAGGCGTGCACGTGCAGCAGCGGCGCCCCATCGGCGGAGCGCACCGCGGCGAGATCGAACTCGTGCACGTGCCCGAGCACCATGCCATCGACGACGAGCCGCACGCTGCGGCCGTCGGCGCCCGGCACGGCCGCATTGACTCGCGGCACCGTGCGGTCGACCTCGGGGCTGCCGTAGTGTTCGTGGTAGATGTGCGTGAAGCTGCCGAGCCGGTAGTTCGCCGGCACCGCGGCCACCGCCCGATCGACCGGCTGCGTGAAGTCGATCGCGAAGCCATCCGGCTGGATGCGGATGCGTTGGATCTCGAACGGCGTGCGCCCGGTCCAATCCAGGCGTTCGAGCACGAACTGCTTGTTGCCGCGCACGGGCCAACCACGATTGGTGCCGCCGGTGATCAGCGACCCGCGCGGCGAAAACTCGACCGCCAGGATGCCGTTGCCGAAGCCTTCGCGGAACGGATAGCAGGCGCCTTGCCAGACGCCGTCGATGAGTTCGGTCGTTGCCCGCATCACCAGGCTGAGGCTGTAGTCCCCGAGGAAGAGCTGGCCGGCGAACGGCCCGAAGCGGCCCTCGCTGCGATCGACGCGGAGCGTGGTGATCGACTGGCCCATGCGCCGGTACGGGAACACCACCGCGTACGGAACCAGCTGCTCGACGCGCGCGCACTCGGTGACGAGGCGCGACGGCGTGTTCGGTTGCGTGGGCTTGCCGCCCATGCCGGCTGCGAGCGGCAGGTCGTAGGCCGCATAGCTGATCGGATGGCCCATGAAGCCGCCGGGCTTCAGATGCTTGAGCGAGCACGATCCGTTCCACGGCCCCTGGCTCTCCACATAGAACATCGCCCCACTCTCGTTCGGCGCCACCCCGCCGGCGCTGCGAATGCCGCTGGCGATCGGGATCGACCTGCCATCCGCGGTGATCTGGAAGGCCCAGCCACGGAACGGCGCCTTGTAGTGGTACGAGTCCGACAGCCCGAGCACGACGTGCACGCTGCCGTCCGCGGCCACCGGCGAGCCCCATGCGAATTCGTGGTAGTGGCCAAAGCCCCAGGCATCGCTCAGGTTCTCGAAGCGGTCCGCCCGGCCATCGCCATCGCGATCGGTGATGCGCGTGAGTTCGGCCTGCTGCGTTGCGTAGAGCGCGCCGTCGCGCTGCCCCAGACCCAGCACTTCGTCGAGGCCGCGGGCGAACGTGGTGATGCGCAATTCGGGCCGTTCGTCGAACGCGCCGTCCACCAGCAGGATCTCGCCGCGGCGCGTGCCGATCGCGAGGCGCCCGTCGGGCAGCATGCAGAAGCTGCCGGCTTCGAGCGCGAGCTCGCGCGGCACGGGCAGTTCGACGATGCGGTAGTAGGCGGCTTCGGCGCCGGCGGTGCCCCAGGCGTCGCCGAGTTCTTGCGCAGGACCCACAGCGCCGAGCAGGACGGTGGCGAGCAAACGGTTGCGGATCGACGTGGAGTTCACTTGCCGCCCTCCACGAACTGGTACTCCACGGTGAGTTCCCCGCGACCCTCGGGGCGAGCAATGGCGATCCGCAGTTCGCGGGCGTCGCCAGCGGAGTGGATGCGGAACGTGCCGGCCGGCAACCGCAGGCGCAGCGTGGCCCCCACCTGCACGAGGTCAGGGCCGAGCTGTTCCACATGGGCATCGCGCGCCGCCAGGAACGTCAGCGTCGTCGTCCCCGGCCCACTGCACCGCAGCGTCCGGCGCAGGTGTGGGCGCGCGCCCTCGGCGGCGCCCTCGGCGACCACTTCGCGCACGCCATCCTCGATCGTCACGTCTCCGCACGTGTAGCGGAACGTCGGCCGCTGCTGCGCATCGAGGTCGTAGCCGAGCCAGCGTTGGTCGAGTTCGCGGCGGGTCGCACCGGGCCACGCCGCGTCCGGCGCCGCCAGCAGCGCCACGGCGGGCTCCACCGGCAGTGCGACGCGTTCCTTGCCGAGAATGCGTGCCTGGCCGTGGCCTTGCGACGTCCACACGCCCGCAGCATCGACGAACGGGCCCCACCAGATCTGGTTCATGGCGAGCCGCTCCGCATCGAACGTGAGGTTGACGCCGCGCGGCAGTCCCACGCTGATGCCACGCTTGCCCGTGTTCTGCACACTGCGCCGCAGCAGCACCGCTTCGTCACCGACCGTCAACTCGATCGGCGGTCGGCGCATGCCGCTCGGTTGGCCGACGTTGCGACCTTCGGCGAGGTAGTGCCACATCGCTTCGATCTGGCCCTGCGTCGAGCCGCCGCCGAGTTCGGGCCGCGTCGTCTTGCCGTCGGGAAAGAACTGCGGCATCACCGTGTTCGGGCTGAAGCGAAGCGGCGTGCGCAGGAAGTGCGCGAACCACTGCGGCTGCAGCCGCTGCCCGGTGGAGGCGACGAGATCGATCGCGCCGAGCGAACCTGATTGTTGGCCGGCGAAGGTGTGGCAGGCGATGCAGTTCATGCCTTTGTCCCCTACCAGCGTGCGGCCGAGGTCGGTGACCGCGCGACGGGCCTTGTCGTCTTCGGGCAACGGCGCCAGGGCGAACGGCGGCAACGAGTCGGTGCGCGCCAGCAACTCCGTCAGGCCTTCGGCGAACGCGGCGCCGAACGCGGGCATGCGCAGGTTCAGGTACGGACGCTCGCGCTGGCCGTGCGCGATCGCAGCGTGCAGCCAGCTGCGCTGCAGCTTGGCGCCGACTCCCGTCAACCGCGGCGGCAACCGACTCTCGTGGCCGATGCTCGGGTCGTTGCTGGTGCACAGGCGATTGCGGGCCTGGCTGATGCCGCCGAAGTCGTCGCGGGCGTGGCACGCGATGCAGTTGCGGGCGGCGAGCTGCTGGCGGATGCGGACCTCGTCGTCCAGTGGCGCCGCCAGCGTGGCGAGCGCGCTCGCCACGTCGCTGCGTTGTTGGGTCGACAGCGAATAGCCGGGCCACGGGCCCTTCGTGCCCGTCAGACAACCGCGCGCGGCATCGAGTTCTCGCAGGGGCTTGTGCGTTCGGCTGACCGGCCGCTCCGCATCCGGCAAGGCATGGCAGTGCGCACAGCCGCGTTCGGCGAACAGGGCGCGGCCGGCCGCCACGTTCGCTTCGGACATCGCCATTGGCGCGTCGGCCGGCTTGTCGGTTGGCGGCGCCGCCAACAGGAAGTGCGCCAGGTCGAGCGCTTCGCCCGGAGCGAGCCCGAGGTCGGGCATGCGCCCGTGCGGCCTCGCCGCCAGCGGCGCCAGCAGGAACGTTCGCAGCGCCGGCAAGGAGTACTTCGCCGCCAGCGGCGCCATCGGCACCGACGCAGCGACGGGCAACTCGGCGCCACGGTCGTCGCGCGGAGCGTGGCACATCGAGCACCCGATCGCGTCGAACAGCTCCTTGCCACGCGCCACCGCCCTGGCATCCCCAGGTTCGGCGACGGGCTCGGCAGCGGGCGGCGCGAACGAGCGCACGTATGCCGCCAGCTGCCCTGCCGCGACCGCACGGGCAGCGTCACCGAGGTCGCCGAGCAGGGCGGGCATCGTGGTGCCCGGCTCGGTGTGGCCTGGGTCGGCGAGGAAGTGCGCAAGATGCTGCGGGCGCACGCGATTGCCGACGGTGACGAGATCGGGGCCGGGCGCCACGGCGGGCGGCGCCACCGGAGTTCCCGTCGGCGCATGGCAGGCAACGCAGCCGAGTTCGTCGAGCAACACGAGACCACGGCTGCGCGCATCGAGTCCCGAAGCGGCGAGGCCGGCGACCACGGGAGGCGTCGCCGGGCCAGCGACGGCGCCACCACCACTGCAACCGCCCACGCAACCCAGAGCCAACCACGCGCCGGCCACAACCGCCGAGATCAACGCACGCGATGCCGCTGACAACACTCGCATCGGCGCACCATAGACAGCGCGCCACGCGCGCGGGTAGGTGGTATCGGATTCCGACCGGAAGCACTCCACGCACGGCTGGCGCGGTAGTCTGCGACACCTCGAAAGCCACGCGCAGCCCCTAGGACGGCAACCCCATGCACCTCTCCACCCACAACTGGATGCGCGCCGAACCGCTCGAGGTCACGCTGCGCCGGATCAAGCGCCTCGGCTACGAGAGCATCGAGATCAGCGGCGAACCGACCCAGTACGACACCAAGACGGCGCGCGCGCTGCTCAAGCAGTACGGCATCCGTTGCTGGGGCTCGGTGACGATCATGGTCGCCGGACGCAACCTCGCCGCCGGCGACGAAGCCCTGCGCGCGCGCACCATCGACTACATGAAGTCGGTCGTGACGATGGTGAAGGAACTCGAAGGCACCGAGATTTCGATCGTGCCGGCGACGGTCGGCAAGATCGTCCCCGACAGCACTCCGGAGCAGGAGTGGAAGTGGGTCGTACAGGGCCTGAAGGAGATCTATGCGCACGCCAAACCGTGCGGCGTTCGCCTCGCCCTCGAACCGCTCAACCGCTTCGAGACGTACTTCCTGAACCGTGCCGACCAGGCGCTGCGGCTCGCCGAAGACGTCGGCCCCGACTGCGGGGTCTGCCTCGACGTGTTCCACATGAACATCGAGGACGTGGACATGCATGACGCGATCCGCAAGGTCGGCAAACGCCTCGTCGACGTGCACGTCGCCGAGAACAACCGCATGGCCCCGGGCATGGGCAACGTCGACTGGCGCAAGTTCGTCGCGACCTTGCGCGAAGTCGGCTACCCGGGCGCGCTGACGATGGAGGCGGTGGCGCCCGTCGACCGCACGCCGGTGTCACCATGGCCGAACCAGGTCGAGAAGAACCCGGCCAACACCTCGCCCGAGCAACGCAAGTTCATCGAGGACCACGGTGGCTCGCTGCTCAGCGAGGCCTTCTACACCATGCTGTTCGAGACGGCTGCGAACACCCTGTTGCCCCTGATCCGCTGAGGCCCGCGTGAAGATCCGCTCCGTCGACGCTGCGTGGATGCACTGCCCGCTCGAAGCAACCAAGCAGCACGTCTCCGACTTCGGCCGTATCGCCGCATTCGATGCGGTGCTCGTCACCATCACGACTGACGACGGCCTGGTCGGCTACGGCGAAGCGAAGCCCGCGGTCGGCAGCGCCGGCAACGGGCGGGCGCTCGTCGCGATCATCGAACACGAACTGCGGCCGCTGCTGGTCGGCCAGGATCCGCGCCACATCGGCCGGGCCTGGTCGCGCATGTACAACGGCACCCGCAGCGCGCTCGCCGAACGTTCGGGCCGCGCGATGCCCGTGCTCGGCCGCCGCGGCATCCACATCGCGGCGATGAGCGGCGTCGACCTCGCCCTCTGGGACCTGGCGGCGAAGGCGCGCGGCTGCTCGGTGCTCGAACTGCTCGGTGGCCCGTGCCGCGATCGCGTGCTGGCCTATGCCAGCGGCGGCTGGGCCGATGCGGCGTCGATCGGCGCCGAACTCGGTCGCTACACGCAGCATGGTTTTCGCGCGATCAAGATGCGCATCGGCGCGATGGACGGCCACATCGACACCAGCCTCGCCCGCGTGGCGGCGGCGCGCGCCGCGATCGGCCCGAACGTCGAATTGATGGTCGATGCGCACGGCACGATGAACGTCGCCGAGGCCAAGCGCTTCTGCGCCAGCGCCGGCGCGCTCGGCCTGCGGTTCGTCGAAGAACCGGTCGCTTCCGACGACCGCCAGGGCCTGGCCGAAGTGCGGCGCGCGAGCCCGGTGCCGATCGCTGCTGGCGAGAGCGACTTCACCGCCTTCGACTTCGCCGAACTGCTCGAACGGCGCGCCATCGACGTGCTGCAGCCCGACCTCGCCATCGCCGGCGGCCTCAGCGAAGGCCTGCGCATCGCCGCCCTCGCCTACGCGCACCGGCTCGAACTCGCACCGCATTGCTGGGGTTCGGCGATCACGTTCCAGGCGGGCCGCACGCTGGCGTGCGCGAGTCCGGCCGGCACGCTGGTCGAAGTGCCGATGGGCGGCGCCCCGCTGCTGCGCGAGATGGCCCACATCGATCTCTCCCTGCACGACGGCATGCTGTTGCCGCCGACGGGCCTCGGGTTTGGCGTCACCCCCGATCCCGACTTCGTGCGCCGCTGGACCATGTCCTGAGCTTTGCCGTGAACGACTTCCACCTGCACCACATCAACGTCAACGTCGACGACCTGGACGCGGCGGTCACGTTCTACCGCGACATCGTCGGCCTGCCGCTCGAACCGACCCCGGACCAGGGCTTCCGGTCGCAGTTCTTCCGCATCGGCAGCAACCAGCAGATCCACATGAACGAGATCGCGGACAGCCACCAGTTCCGCGGCCACTTCTGCATCCTGGCGCCCGATTTCACGGCGGTGTTCCACCGCGCCAAACAGGCCGGCGTGATCGACCAGAACCCGTGGGGCCGCGTGCGCCAGCTGCCGTCCGGCGCGATGCAGATGTTCTTGCGCGATCCGTCCGGCAACCTGGTCGAAATCGGCAGTGCGCGCGATGCGCAGATCGATCCGGCCCTGTTCCACGACGCCCTCGTCGAACCCAAGCCTGGCATGTACCGCATGGCGCCTGGGGCGGCCGTCGGTCGGCACGAGTCGCCATGACGATCCTGCTGCTCGAGTCGCTGCATCCCGACGCCGAGGCGCTGCTCGCCGAAGCCGGCACGCTGGTGCGGGCCAAGGATCCGAATGCACCCGACTGCGACTTCGCCGCCGTGCGCGCGATCCTGACGCGGGGCCGCGGCCGCATTCCCGATGCGTTGCTGACGCGCTGCCCCCAACTGCAAGCGGTGGCCCGCGCCGGCGTCGGCCTCGACAACCTCGACACTGCAGCTGCGGCGCGGCGCGGCATTCCGGTGGTGTTCGCGCCGGGCGGCAACTCGCTGACGGTGGCCGAACACACGCTCGCCCTGATCCTCGATCTCGTGCGCGGCATCACGCGCTGTGCGAACCAGGTCGCCGCCGGTCGCTGGGAGGACCGCGCGTTCTACCAAGGCAACGAGATCCGCGGCCTCACGCTCGGCGTGCTCGGCTTCGGCGCGATCGGCCAGCGCGTCGCCAGACTCGCCGACGCCTTCGGCATGCGCGTGCTGGTGCTCGCGCATCGCAACCAGCCCGTTCCCGCCCCGTACCAGGCCACGGCGTTGCCCGAACTGCTGCGCACCGCCGACGTGGTGACGCTGCACCTGCCGCTGACGCCGCAGACGAAGGGCCTGCTCGGGACGAACGAACTCGCGGCGATGAAGCCGACCGCGTTCCTGGTCAACACGGCGCGGGGCGCACTCCTCGACGGCACTGCACTGCGCACAGCGCTGGCTGCCGGCAAGCTCGCCGGTTTTGCCGCCGACGTGCTCGAACAGGAACCGCCGGCCGCCGACGACCCGCTGCTGCGCAGCGAACGCGTCCTGCTGACGCCCCACAATGCTTCGCTGACCGCGCTGACCTACCGGGCGATGTGCGTCGACACGGCCCGCAACGTCAAAGCAATCCTGCGCGGGCAAACGCCGGAAGCGCGCCACATCTTCCGCGGCTGACCAGCCAACCGGACCATGCGAATCGACCTCAACTACGGCCGTGGCACCTTGCCGGTCGACCTGCCCGATTCGCTGCAGGTCACCATCGTGCAGAAGCCGCCGATGCCGGTGCTGCCCGATCCCGCCGCCGCCGTGCGCGCCGCGCTGGCAACGCCCGTCGGCTTGCCGCCGCTGGCCGAGTTCGCGCGTGGCCACGACAGCGCGTGCATCCTGATCTGCGACATCACACGGCCGGTCCCGAACGGTCTGCTGCTGCGCCCCCTGGTCGACGCGCTGCACACGGCCGGCATCGCCTACGAACGCATCACCGTCCTAATCGCCACCGGCATGCATCGCCCCAACCTCGGCGCCGAGCTCGCCGAACTGGTCGGCGATCCGTGGGTGCTGCAGCACATCGCCGTGGTCAACCACGACGCCAACGACGATGCGGCGCACGACGACCTCGGTCCGACCGCGCACGGCACTCCGGTCCGGCTCGATCGCCGCTTCACCCGCGCCGGCGTCAAGATCGTCACCGGGCTCGTCGAGCCCCACTTCATGGCCGGCTACTCCGGCGGCCGCAAGGTGATCGCTCCGGGCATCGCGCATCGCGAGACGATCACGACGTTCCACTCGCACCGCTTCATGGCGCATGCGAACACGACCAACCTGGTGCTGGAAGGCAACCCGCTGCACCGCGAGCAACTGGCGATCGCCCAGCGCCTCGGTCCGGTGTTCTGCGTCAACACCGTGCTCGACGAGCACCGCCGCTTGTCGTTCGTCAACACCGGCGAATTGGTCGCCAGCCATCTGGCCGCCGTCGCCGTGACCGAACGCTGCGCGCGGGTCGAGCTGCCGCACCGTTTCGCGACGGTGGTGACGAGCGCTGCGGGGCATCCGCTCGACGCGACCTACTACCAGACCGTGAAGGGCATGGTGGCGCCGCTCGGCATCCTGCAACCCGGCGGCACGCTGGTCATCGCCTCGGCGTGCAGCGAGGGCCTCGGCTCGCGCGCGTTCGCCACTTCGCAAGCGCGGCTGGTCGAACTCGGACCCGATGCATTCCTGCGATCCCTGGAGCCGAAGCGCTTCGCCGATGTCGACGAATGGCAGACGCAGATGCAGGTGAAGTCGATGCACGCAGGCCAGGTGCAACTCTTCACGACGGGGCTGGACGTCGCGGCGCGCGCATTGACCGGCGTCACCAGCGCCGAGTCGGTCGCGGCGGCAGTCGTCGCCAGCGTCGCCCGCAGCGGCGACCGCCGCGTCGCCGTGGTGCCCGAGGGTCCGTACGTCGTGCCCGTGTGTAAATTGGCCTGACGCAACGCGGTAAACGCGTCGCGCACCCATGGCGGCCTGGCGACGCGCGGCGAGACTTCGCATCGTGCGGCGACTCACTAGAATGCGCCGCGGAGTCCGGCCATGCCCCCCGTCCTCTCCGTCTCGTTGGTGGCGCTGCTGCTGGCAGTCGCCATGTTCGCGGCACGTTGGCCGCGGCGCAGCCATTGGCAACACCGTGCCAGTGCCATTGCGGTGTTGCTCGGCGCTGCGTTGGTGGCAAGCGCCACGGTGATGCGGCCGGCGCGCGCCGGCGAGGCAGAGGTGAACAACCGGCCACAGCTGGCGGCCGACGGCGGCTACATCGGTTCCTCGGCGTGCCGCGCCTGCCACTTGCACGAACACGACACGTGGCATCAGTCCTACCACCGCACGATGACGCAGGTGGTCGAGCCGGCGAGCGTGCTGGCCGATTGGGATGGCGTCACGCTGCGATCGCACGACAAGACGTGGAACCTGTCGCGCGACGGCGACACGTTCTTCGTCGAGATGGAAGATCCCGTCGTGATGCCTGGCAACACGCCAGGCCGCGTGAAGCGCCCCGTCGTCATGTCGACGGGCTCACACCACATGCAGGTCTATTGGTACGAGGTCCGCTTGCCGGGCAACGTGCCGACGCGGTTGACGGGCATGCTGCCGTTCTCATGGCAGGTGGCGGAACGGCGTTGGATCTCGCGCAACGATTCGTTCGTGCAGCCGGAGACCGACCCGCCGCAGGATGGCATCGGCAACTGGAACCTGATCTGCATCAAGTGCCATGCGACGAATGCACGCCCGCGGCTCGACATGGACAACACGGGCTTGCACGACGGCGACACCAAGGTCGGCGACTTCGGCATCGCGTGCGAAGCGTGCCATGGCCCCGGCGCCGCCCACGTGCAACTGCAGCGCAATCCGTTGACCCGATACGCGCAGCGACTCGACGGCGACGGCGATGCGACGATCGTCGATCCTAGAAACTTGCCGCACGACCGGTCGACGATGGTGTGCGGGCAGTGCCACGGCCAGTTCGACTACCAGTTGACGACGGCGCGCCGCGAGTCGTGGTTCAAGCACGGGTTTCCCTACGCACCTGGCGGCGATCTGCTGAAGGACCGCTTGCTGAAGAAGGATGGCGAGGGACAGTTCTGGTCCGATGGCCTGATTCGCGTCGCGGGGCGCGAGTTCAACGCGGTCTCGGGGTCGGACTGCTACGAGAAGGGGCACATGACGTGCCTGTCCTGCCACACGCTGCATCCGCACGATGGCCGGCCGCGAGCGGCGTGGGCCGACGATCAGCTGGCCGCGGACGTCGGCGACCGCTCGTGCCTGCAATGCCATCCCACCTTCGCCAAGGACATCGCCGCACACACGCACCACGCCGTCGACTCCGAAGGCAGTCGCTGCATGAACTGCCACATGCCGCACACGACCTACGGCTTGATGAAGGGCGTGCGCACGCACCGCATCGCCAGCCCAAGCGTGCAGTCGACGCTGGCCACCGGCCGGCCCAATGCCTGCAACCAATGCCACCTCGACAAGACGCTGGCGTGGACGGCGGACCACCTCGCCGGCTGGTACGGAACGCCGAAGCCCACGATCACGGGCGATGAAGCCTCGATCGCCGCCGGCGTGCTCTGGTCGCTGAAGGGCGATGCCGCGCAACGAGCACTGGCGGCGTGGAGCCTCGGCTGGGAGCCGGCGCGCCAGGCCTCGGGAAGCGACTGGTCGGTGCCGTTGCTGGCGGAGTTGCTCGACGATCCCTACGGCGTCGTCCGCATCATCGCCGAACGCTCGCTGCGAACATTGCCGGCACACGCCGACTTGCGTTACGAACCGGGCATGGATGCCGCGACGCGCAAGGTGCTGAAGGAGTCCGTGGTCGCGGCGTGGCGACGAGCGCCGCGCACGCCCGCCGACGTCGCGCGGCCGGCCGTGTTGCTGCGCCCCGATGGTTCGCTCGATTCCGATGAGTTCGCGCGGCTGCTCCGGCGTCGCGACCTGCGCGTGGTTCGCCTCGAAGAATGAACACCCCCATGGACCCATTGCAACGCGCCCGCAGCTTCGGCTGGTGGTCGCTCCTCGTGTGGCTCTCGCTCGGAATGGTGCTCGAGGCCATGCACGGCTTCAAGGTCGGGTGGTACCTCGATGTCGTGAACGACACGCGTCGCCTGATGTTCACCCTCGCGCACACGCACGGCACCCTGCTGGCCCTGGTGAATCTGGCGTTGGTGGCGACCATCGCCAGGAGCCCGGAGAACGAACGCGCGGTTGCCAAGGCCGCGACGAGTCTGCGTTGGGCGGCGATCGCGATGCCGCTCGGGTTTCTCGGCGGCGGCATCCAGATCCTCGGCGCGGATCCAGGCTTTGCGATCGTCCTGGTGCCGATCGGTGGCGGTCTCCTGATCTTCGGGGTGCTCACCGCGGCACGCCTGGCGAGCACGCCGGTGGCCGGAACGGGGCCGGTGGGCACCAAGGACAAGGCAACGGCTGGCGGCACCACGAAGGCGAAGTAGACCGGCACCACGCCCCCGATCCCGACCGCGAGGCGGCTTGGATCTACAGCCGCAGCCGCTGCGGAGTCGATGCCATCGGCATGTTCCAGGTTGCGTACGAGACGACGGCTGGCAGTCGGAGCGGCATCATGCGGGTCGCCGGCGGCATCTGGAGCGGCGACGCGTGCGTGTTCGAGTTCGCCGACAGCGCGACGGGTCTGGCCGGAAGTGTCCACTGCGATTGGCGTGACGCCACTCCGCGCATCGACGTGCTGGAAGGTGATCCGTCGCATCCTTCGGCCACCGCGATCCTCGGCAAGCTGCGCGAACTGCTGGCGCCGTTCCATCGCGGCAGCTTCGCCGACATCGACGACGCCTCACTCGCTGCGTTGTATTCCGGCGACTACCACAACTCGCAGAACTACGCGGTCGGCTCGCCGACCGAGACGGCATTCAAGCGCCACGTGATCGACCAGCTGGTGAAGTACGGCAACCCGGGCAAAGTGCTCGACGCCGGTTGTTCGGCCGGCGAGGTCGTGCGGCAGCTGCGCGAGCGCGGCATCGACTCCTGGGGCTTCGACCTGTGCGCGGACCTCGATCGCATCGCCTACCCGGAGACGCGGCCGTTCCTGCGCCGTGGCAGCGTCGACCAGATTCCGTTCGGTCCCGCCGACGGCTTCTCGACGCTGCTCGCGCTCGACGTGTTCGAGCACATTCCGGAACGCTCGATCCGGCCGATGGTCGAGGAGTTCCTGCGCCTGGGTGTGCGCCGGATCGTCGCGCACATCGCACTGGTCGAGTTCCACTACGTCGGCCACATCACGTTGCGGCCATTGTCGTGGTGGGATCGCCAGTTGGCGCCGTGGTTCCAGCGCACCGCAGTGTCCGGCTGGGCCGATGCGGTCGCCGGCTTCCGCGGCGACCCCTCGAACTTCCTGCGCGTCTACGAACTGGCGGCGGTCCCGGCCGCCGTCTGACCCAGTTCGCCTGAACAATCGCAGCTGCGCGGCAGGATCACTGCAGCCGCTCTTCGACTTGCTGCGTGCGTCGAGGTAGTTGGCGATCTGGTCGAGTCCGTCCGGCGCCAGTCGGCGCGTACTCTCGTCGTCATCTCGCAGCATCCGCTGCGGCAGACGATCGAAGCCGATCCGAGTGCGCCGCGCTGGCTGCGCACCGTGCACGGCAAGGGCTACCTGCTCGCCGAGTGACGATCCCGCTACCGGATCACGCACTCGACGGCGTTGGTGACGACGCCGCCGAACGGGTTCCAACCGATGTCGAGCACGAGGGTCTGCAGGTAGAAGTCCTGGCCGATGAGGCCGGTTCCATTCGGCAGCGGCAACGTGAACGTCGCGGTCGTGCCGACGCGCGGCAGGACGGCCAGGCCTTCGGGCGCGGCCCAGGCCGTGCAGCCCGGCATGCCGAGCACGCCCAGGTCGAGCGGCAGCGGGATTCCGCCCCAGGTGGTCTTCGAGAATCCCATCACGCCCACGCTCAGTCCGGCGGGCGGCAACGGCAGGTTGGACACCACCGTCTGGAACGTGCTCCCGAGCGTTGGCAGGGAGCCGGCAGCAGGAGCCATCGTCGCAGTGCCGAAGCTGCCGCCGCAGCCCTGACCGAAGGCAACCGCGGTCGCGCCCGTCGGGCGGATGCGGCGCACGCTGCCGCTGGTGCTGGAGACCCGTTCGCACAAGTAGAGGGCGCCGTCGCGCCCGAACTTCGCATCGACGATCCAGAACACGCCCGAGCCCCAGAGCGTGCTCGAGAATTGGCCCGGCACCGGCGGTGCGATGTCCCACCACCCGCCCTGGTCACGCAGGCGCCAGATGCGCCCGGAGAAGTGCTCGGTGTAGAAGTAGTCGCCTTCGTAGCTGGCGCCGAACGGCCACGTCGGGTTGTTCGGCGTGCGATAGACACCGAGCGAAATCAGCGCCGTGAACTGCGGACCGACGGGTTGCATCGCAATCGGCACGAGCGTGTTGCTCGGCGCGGAACCGCTGCACGTGGTGTACGGAACGTCGCCCTCGAGCCACGGCCAGCCGAGGTTGTAGCCCGGCGCGTCGATGCGGTTGATCTCGTCCTTCTGCAGCTCGCCGACGTCGCTGACGAAGATGGCGCCGTTCGCAGAGTCGACGTGGAAGCGGAACGGATTGCGCATGCCGGTCGCGTAGACCAGGGGCGCCAGGCCGGCGGATCCGGGAAACGGGTTGCCAGGCGGCGTGATCAGCGCGAGCGTGGGCGGACCACTGCCGTTGAACGGCAGCAGGTCGACCTTGAGGCGCAGCAGCTTGCCGTTCCCCACGGTCACGTTCTGCGCGGCACATGCGTTGGTGTCATCGCCGACGCTGCACAGCAGCGTGCCATCGGGCGAGAACCGGAGGCAGCCGGACTCGTGCAACGGCGTCACGTCGGGCAAGCCAGCCAACACGGTGTAGGCCGGACCGAGCTGCAGGTTCGTGCTGGTGGGAGTCCCGAGGTCCCCGGTGACCGTGAACCGGCTGATGCGTAGGTCCGCCGCCGCGGCATTCGTGTGGTAGCAATAGAGGAACGGGCGGGACGGCCACTGCGGGTCGACCGCGACACCGAGCAACCCCCGGCTGTACGACACGACGAGCCCAGGCACCTGGCCGAGCGTGCCCACCGCATTGCCACCCGTAGGACAGAGCACCTTCACGGCGCCCGTGTTCTGCTCGACGAAGATCACGCGCCCGTCGGGCAGGAAGTCCAGGCTCGTCGGCCCGACCTGGTTCGGCGCCAACGTCTCGACCACGAAGCCGTGCGGCAGGATTTGCGCGTTGCCAGCCGACGCCAAAGCCAAGAGCAGAATCCAAGGGGTTCTTCGCATGGGGTGAGGATCGTCGCTGGTCCGTCGGGGTTGTCCAGGGGCCAGGTCTTTCCGGTCCCCCGCCCGTACTAGCAGCCCGCTACGGCAAGGTCACGGCAGCGCAAACGCGGCCCCACGGCCTCGACTGAACCGGCGCCGCAGCCACACCGTTGGCCCCACCATGGCCAGCAGCCAAGACCCCAATGGGAACCCGGTGGCGATCAACGTCGTGCCGATGGTCGACGTCATCTTCTGCCTCTGCGTGTTCTTCATGTGCTCGATGAAGTGGAACGACATGGAGGGCAAGTTCTGCGCGTGGTTGCCGAAGCACAGGGGAGGGAACGGGCCGGAGGCGACACCGCTCGAAGAAGTCCGGGTCGCCCTGCACTGGGACGCGGACGCGCAGAAGACGGTGCGGCGGTTCGGCTATGTGCACATCCGTGACGATGGCCACCTGCGCAGCATCCTGCGTGCTGCCCATGCCGAACACGAGCGTGTCGGCATGGCCGATGAACCGTGCATCGTCGATGGCGCCGAGTTGGTACCGTGGCACGAGATCGTGAACGTCATCAACCTGGCGAAGAAGGAGGGAATCCACCGGATCGAGTTCGCCGCCGGCAGGAACTACGAAGCCAAATAGGCCACGGCCCCCATCACGAGTCACGCCCTCGGCCCCACCAGGTGTCGGATCCGGGTTGCTTCAGCGCCCCACCGGGCCCGCGGCAATCGCCACGCTTTGACCGGCGCCGACCACGACGTGTTGGCGCAAGGTCGTGCCGACGACGAGGTCGAGCACGCCCGCTGGCAGCAGGACACGACCGGTGCGCTCGTCGCGCGGCAACTCGACGTCGAAGCAAAGGCCATCGCATGCTTTCAACAGAACCGGATGCGATGGATCGCAAGACGGCGACCGTTCCAGCCAACCCGCCGGCTGCAGGAACAGCTGGCTGCTCGTGCCAGCCGCAACACCGCTGAGCGCGGGTTCGCGGCTCGGGTCGACGGCGAACAGCGAGACCTGCTCGGGGTCGACGCCTCCGAGTTCGAAGGTGCCGTCGTTGGCGATGGTCGCAGGCACCGGCACCCAATCGGCGTGCTTGGGCACGACCAACACCGTGGCCGCATCGCCTCGAGGACCGAGCAACCGTCCGCGCACCGCGGTCGTCGGCAGCGTGATGGCCAGCTTCGCTGCGGTAGCGGCAAGGCGCAGCCGACGACCCAGACCATGCGGCAGTCCGTCGCACCGCACCAGTTGCACCGTCCACTCACCGGGTGACAGTTCGAACTCCGACGATTCGCACGCGGGATGCAGCACCGGCGGCTCGCTCGCATCACTCGACTGAAGCACGACCATGAGGTCCGCCATCGGCACGATCGGTGACGTCAGCTCCAGCGTCAGGCGCGCCACCGGTACGCTGCCGGCGAACTCGACCCAAACCGTCTCGCCACTGGCAACCCGCACCTGGCGTGCAGCAGTACCGATGCACGGTTGGTCGGCCTTGACGAGCGAAAGGCGGTAGTCGCCCGCCGGCAGGCCAACGCAACGAAAGGACCCGTCGCGCGCGATCGGCGCGAGGCGAACGATGCCCTCAGGGCTGAGCAGCAGCACGCCGGTACCACCCGGCAGGCTCCCGTCGACACGGCCGGTGACTGCTCCGAGCGGTTGCAGCACGATGCGCTCGCTCGCCTCCATCGACCCGCGCCATCGCATGGCGTGCCCGCGATCGTGGGCAATCACATCGACGGAGTTGTCGGGCGGCACCATCAGGGTGAACGTGCCATCGGCTGCAGTTCGGCCGAGCCGCGCTCGCGTGCTGCGCTGTTCCGGTATGCCAGGCGGCAACACGGCAACGAAGGCGCCGGCGACGGGTCGCTGTTCCGGATCGAACACTTGCCCACGCACAGCCACCCATCTCTGCACCTGCAGGTCGCCGAGGTCGCATTCGTCGTTGTCGACCGCACGCCGCGGAAGTTCGGCGCCGGCAGAGGCCACGCCGGCAATGGTCAGGTCGAGCCGCAACGCGGTGGCCGCGACGTTGGCGATGCAGAACCCGCCATCAGCGGCAATCCGCACCGGTCGCCGATCGCAACCGATGTCCTCACCATCACTGCCGTGGATCAGCGCGTAGCCGAAACATGCGCCCCGTTCTTCCGGCGGCAGCAGGAGTCGCCCGCGCACAGCGATCAGGTCCGGAACTTCGATGCGCAAGGGCCGGTCACCGCGGGGCCTGACCAGTTGTTTCCGACCGTGTCCGGCATCGATCAGCAACTGCGTCGCACCGCCCACCGTGACCGAGAACGCGCCTTCGTCGTCCGTCGTCGCAATCGCCACCGCCCCCCTTGCTCTTGGATCGAGGGTGACGATCTGCGCCCCAGCCACCGGCAGGTTGCGGGTGGTCCGTACGATCCCGATGCACTGGCGTTCCTGGGTTGCTGGCAACGACACGTGCGAACAGCGCTCGAGATCGGCCTCGAACGTGATCGTCCTGCCGTCGTGCGTGCACAGTGCACCCTGGTACTTGCCAGGCAGCAGGTCGGTGACGACGGCGCGACCGTCCACCATGACGGCGCCGACCTGCAGCCCGTGCTCGTGGATCAAGTCCATGGTTCCGGCCAGTTCCGGGTCGGCCGCACACACTTCGAGCCGCTCTCGCGCCTGTTGCAGCGGCGCGACCTGCCGCACCGGAGCGTCGCCGTCGATGAACTGGTACCACCGGTTGCCGTGCACGTCCGTCGCGACGACCGTCGCCACCCCCGAGAACAACACTGCCGAGAACACGAAGCTCCGACCTTCCACGTCGGCTCGCAAGGGCTGATCCCTCGCCAACTGCACGATCGTGGCGTCGGCGAACGGATCGTGCATCTCCGGCATGCAGTGCAGCGTGACCTCCGTTGGCGACACTCCCGCCGGCAGGAATCCCTGCAGACGGCAGCCGACGTAGCCGAACAGCACCGGCAACTGCAGTTCGCGTTGTCCCGCGGGAACATGGGCAACCATCGGCAACAGCAGCCCACTGACGTCGTCACGCAGATCCAGGACGACATCGCGCAGCGACGTCACCAGTTCGAAGGAGCCGTCGGCGGCCACCTGGGCCCGCCCGCACTCCGGCCCCTGCAGGCATTGCCTGGCGATGCAGGCCAGTTCCTGCTCGTTCGGATCCAGGACCATCATCGGTGGGCGCGCCATCAGGAGATCCACGGGCGCCGCGAAGGCGACGAGTACTGCATTCGTGAACGAGTACGCCGTCCCGACATCGATGAACCCGCGCAGGATGACCTGCGAATCGGCGGCGTCGCGCGACAGCAGCGGCTCCTTGCTCGGCGCAACGTCTTCGGTCGCTGCCACCAGGGGCAGCACCGAGGCACCTGGCGACGACGCCAGCCCAGCATGCTGCAACCACACGGAGCCGCCGGCGAGTACGAGCAGCGCGGCGGCGAGCAACAGCAACGCTGTCATCGACAGGGCCGGCTTCGCTGCCAAGGCGCGGTCCAATCGTCGTTGGCCCTGCGCCAGTGCCCGCGGCGCGAACGCGAGGCACAACATGCTCGCGAGCCCGAACGGCAACGCCGCGCGCAGCATGCGCAAGCCACGCTGCAGCTTGGAGCGCACCGTCGCGATCGGCAGGCGCATTTCGTTGGCGATGTCGACGGCCCGCTGCCCCGCGATGAGCCGGCGCCGTAGCAGTTCGCGGTAGTGACCTGGAACCCGCAACAGGGCCCGGTCGATGGCGGCACTGACCTCGGCCGCGAACATGGGTTCCGTACCACCCACGCAGTCTGGCGGGTCGCAGGCAAGTTGTGCTTCGCGGGCTCGGCGCGAACGTTCCCATGCCACGCGGCGCAGGATGCCGTACAGCCATCCGCTCAGTGGTTGCGTCGGATCGCAGCTCGCCGCCGCCCGCATCGCGCGCAAGAAGGTCTCGTGTACGAGGTCTTCGATGTCGCTGCGGTTGCTCACCAACCGCGCCGCCAACACCGTCAATCGTGGCGCCTGTCGCTCGTAGACCTCGGCCAAAGCGGCGGGATCGGCCGTGGCGGCATACCGCTGGAACACGACCTCCAAAGGCTGGCTGATGGCGAGCGGGTTCATGCGACGAGTTGGCTAGTCCCTGTCGGGACCAGGGTTTCGCGCGCTGCCCACGATCGGGGGACCACTCGCAAGGGCGGCGACTGCGGAGTCTGCTTGACGCCCGTGACCCAAGTGGATGCAAGAAACCCAGCCGCGCGTGCGCAGCTTGTTCGCGGCCTTGGCGCGGGAGCGTCCGCTCGCCGCGCAACGCCGTGCCCGCGGTTCACTGCACTGTTGCGGTGCACCCGTTCGTCAGGCCGCCAAGGCCGTTGGTCGCCAACGTGTCGAGCACCAACGCCTGGTTGTGGAACACGATCCCCGTCAGCTGCGGGTCCAGCGGAATCGAGAAGCGGAACACCGCCGGATCGGTGCCATTGCCGACCACCGCGGCGGCTGCAGGGTCCACGAGGAGGTTGCAACCACCGCCGATGCCGAACACCGACAGGTTGAACGGCAAGGCGCCGCCGGCCCACGTGGTGTTGCTGAAGCCCATCAGGATGACGGCCACCGGCGCCGCGATGGGCGCGTAGTCGATCGTCGCGGCGAACGTCGTTCCGATGACCGGCAGCGAGTAAGGCGCCGCGGCCAGCACCGGCACGTTGCCCGCGGTGCCGTCACATCCCGCACCGAACGACGCGTACGCCGCACTTGCGGGGCCGGGCACCAACAACAGCGTGAAGTCGATCGGGCCCGAGGTCGGGCTTGGCGAGGACGGATCGAACGAGACCCCGCCGAAGTAGACAACGCGCTGCTGCAAGGGATCGAAGGTGTGCGCGCTGCCGGCGATCGAGATCGCGTTCGCGAGCGTCAGTGCGCTCCAATTCGTGCCGTCGTAGGCCCACGCGTCCGCCAGGGTCCCGTTCAAGTCGGAACCGCCCACCAGGACAGCGCGGCTGCTGAGCAGATCGAAGTCGAGGTTGCCGCTGATGCGGGTCGGCGGCGACGTCGCCGTCGAAACCTGCGCCCACGTGACGCCATCGTACTCCCACGTGTCTTGCAGCAACTGGGGGCCTGCGGTGGAGGAAAAGTCACTGCCGCCGAACAGCACGATACGGCTGCGCAGGGGGTCATAGACGAGATGTGCGTTCGCCCGCACTGGCGGGCTCACGGCCGGCGAACGCAAGGTCCACGTGACGCCATCCCACTCCCAGGTGTCATTGAAGTACTGGTTCGTGTCCGCACCGCCAAACAGCACGAGGCGGCCGCGCGCCACGTCGTACACCATCGACGCACCGCCGCGCGCTGGCGGCGACAAGGCCGGTGCGAGCTGGGTCCAGGCGACACCGTCGAAGGCCCACGTGTCGCCGAGTTCCTGGAACGTGAGCCCGGTGATTTGGACCCCGCCGTACAGGATCGTGCGCGTGCCGTCGTAACCCAATGTGTGGTACGTGCGACCCGGCGGGCGCACCGTCGCCTGCACCAGGCTCCACGCCTGGCCGTCCCACTCGAAGGTGGCGTCGGATGAGTTGAAGCCCAGGACGGGGTCAAGCGCGAGCCCACCGAACAGGACGCCACGCAGACGCCCCAGGTCGTACGCCATCTGCGCACCATCGAGCGCCGGCGGCGAGAAGGCGGGCACGGAGCGCACCAGGGACTGGGCGGACGCCGCGTCGGCAAACAGGCTGACGGCGTACGGCAACGCGGAGAGCAACGGGAGATACCGCAAGTGGATTGCGTGGAGCATCGGAGCTGAGGAGTTGGAACCGCTGAGGGGGCTCCACTACTTGCACGCCGACACCGGATGGATGCGAGATCGTCCAGCTCGGCGCGGGCCGTCGTCCCCCTTTCGGATTGGGCAGTGTCGGCCCCGCGCAATCGGCGCCGGCTGGTTCGTTCACGGTGCTGCTGTCGAGCCACCAACTCGGCGAAGTCGAACAGGTCGCCACGCACGTCGGCATCCTGCACGACGGGATCAACCGCTTCGAAGGACCACTGCAAGAACTGCGGGCCGCTGCCAAACCCGCGCTGCAGCTGCGCACCACCGCCGACGTCCGCGTGGCAGCGCTGCTGGCGTCGATGTGCGTGAAGCTCGAGAGCACTGCCGACGGCATGTGGCTGCTTGCGCTGATCGCGCTCGGCACCGCGTTCCTCGGCGTGCTCTGCATGCTGCTGGTCACGATCACCGGCATTGGCCCGGTGCACTGGTCGGTCGCCTTCGAAACGCCGTTTCGCGCCTATCTCGCGTCGCTGCCGACGATGGCGCTGATTTCATGGCTCGCGCAGCGCATGTCGTCGTTCGCGTTGCCGCTGATCCTCGGCGTCGCCGGACTCGTCCTCGGCGGCGTCGCGTCCAACTCGGAGGAATACTGGTTCTACGTGCCGTGGTCGTGGAGCCTCGTCGCGTCGATCGGCGACGACGGCAGCGCGCGAGCAACGGCCTTGCTGCTCGGTGCAGGCGGCGGCACGCTGACGCTGCTCGCGTCGTGGCTGCACTTCTGCCGTGCGGACTCGCCGGCTTGAGCAGCGTGGCGTCCGTCCGTCACCCGAACGGCAGCCAGGTCAGGATCTGCAGGATCGCCTCGCCGACGAGGCCAAAACCACTGGTCGACGAATAGCGCGGTTCCAGTTTCGCGACCGAAGCACCGGGCACGAACACCCCGCGGCAATTGCCGCAGTTGCGAACCGGCACGCCATCGACCGTGTGCTCGCGCAAGGTCTGCGTCGCGCAACGGGGGCATCGCATGGCTGGCGCCGGCGTCGCTGCGACGGCCCGCAAGGGCGCCAGGCGTGCGGCTCGCCAGGTGGCGAGTTCCCCCGCGTCGAACCACAAGCTGCCGCAGGCACAGCGGTCGATCTCGATGTTGTCGTGACGCTCCGCCTGCATCGTCTGCGCACACGCCGGACACGCCACCGTCACCATTGCCGGAGAATACCGCGCCGCGGCGTCATCGTCGGCGTGCGATGCGAACGCAACCACGGCAAACTCCGAGCGCGGCATGCGGCCGCAAATCGGGAGCTGAGGTCATTGGACGGCGTGGATGCAGCGAAAACGACGCCCGGCGCGGAGGGCGATGGACCCTCCGGTTGAGCAAGACCGCGCGAACCGCGGCGGCGAGCCAAACGGCACGGCAGTGAGCGAATTGCGACGCAAGCTCCGGATTGCGCGCCACGGCGGCCGTTTCGCAAAGCAACATGCGTCGCCATGCGAGCCTTGCTCCAACGGATCCGTGCGTGCACCGAATGCGCCGCCGCCCTGACGCAGCGACGGCGCGAACGCGTGCGTCCTACCTGAGCACCAGTTCGAGCGGCGGCCCCGCGAACGCGGCGCCGTTGTGCAGCGCCACCGGTGCGAAGTGCACGTGCCAGCCAGCCAGCACCGCCGGCAGCGGCGCGGCCGGTGCCAGCGCCATCGTCGCCGTCGCCGAACCGGCGGCATCGAGCACGCCGACGAAACCCGGGAACAGCGGATTGCCGTTGGGGTCCAGCAACGCGGCCGTCAGGGCGTCGACTTGCAGATACAGGGTACTGCCGCCGGGGAGGACCGAGGCTGGACCTTGCCCGCCCAGGGAACCGAGCAGCCAGTACGCCGCACCGGCGCGCAACGGCGACGACCGCAACTGGAACGTCGCGTTGGCTGGCTGCGACAACAGCACGTCGCGGGTCGAGGTGACGGCATCGAGTCCTGGTTCGGCGCGCAGCGGCAGCATCAGCCGCGACGCCATTCCGGGCGAATGCTCGACGAGCACCGTGGACGGCACGAACAGAGGCAACGTGCGGAACGAATCCACCGCCGCCGCCTTCACCAGGTAGTGGTTGCGCACCGACAGACGCAGCCGCGCTCCCGCGGGCACCACGCAAGCAGTTGACGACAGTTCGATCGTCACCGTGGCGGGCCCGGGCGCTGCTGGCAGCCGCACGCCGATCCCACCTTGGGCGATCACCTGCGGCGTGCCGCTGGTCGGCACGACTTCGAGCCGCGCCGACAACTGGAAGCGAACCTGTTGCGCCGTGACTTCGAGCGACAACAGCGGAATCCCGGCGACTTCGGTGTCCTGCGCGAACGGTGGCGTGGTGAACGAGTGGCTCGACAACGGCATGCGCTGCAACGCGAGCGTGAGGTTCGAGCCCGCACCATCGGCGCGCCACGCGAGGAGGTCGTAGCCCGGCGGCATCGTGTGCTGCACGGACTCGGGCGGTTCGGCGAGCGTCGGCGCCGACGTCGACAGAACGGCCCCCTGCCGCAGGTAGTACGTGGTCGAAACGGCCGGCGGCGGCAGGAACGTGGTCTCGGCGCGGTGTCGCCACAACGTCGACGCGGCGAGGTATTCGCTGGCGGTCGGCGGAATGCACGACATCAGCACCGGCGGCCCCAATTCCACCGGTTCGACGCCGTTGCGCAGGAAGCGGTCGAACCACGCCCGCCGCACTTCATCGACGCGCGCCGTTTCCCACGTGTTGCCCGGCGTGCCGTGGTGGCCGGTGGTCAAGAACGCGCGGCGCGGCGTGTTCGCCGGCATCTGCGCCAACGCGCGCAACACCGGGTTCACTGCCATCGAATCGTCGTGCCACGCCATCGTCGCCAGCACAGCCGTCGTCGACGTGGCCAGCAGTGCCTGGAAGTCGCGCCCCGGATCGGCGTGCATCCACGCCCGCATCCCGACCGGATCGTCGGCGAGCACGAACGAACGCATCGTCTGCTGGAACGCGGCATCCAACGCGAGAGTCGGATTGGGCGTCGCGTAGGACAGCTGGGCCCAGCTGTCCACGAATGCCGTGCCGTCGAACGTCGCCGCATCGCTGTGACTCGGCACCATCACGGTAGGCGCCACCGCGCGCACGACGGGAAACGCCGCGCTGCGGCGCGGGTTCGGCGGTGGCAACCGTCCGGAGTAGGCTGCTGCCGCCCACGAGTGCGCGCCGCCCTGGCTGATGCCGGTGACGCCGATGCGCGCGAAGTCGACGTTCGCAGGCCAGTTCGCTTCGGCCCACTCCATCACTTCGAACATGTCGATCCACTCGGCCAACGACATGAGTCCGGTGCCGCGTCCCGGATTCAGGCCAATCGCCGAACCCTGCCCGCGCACGTCATAGCAGACCACCAGAAAGCCACGCGCCGCGTACTCGGCAGCCATCGCCGCAACGGGGCCGTTCTTGGAGGCTGGAAACCCGTGCACGATCAACAGCATCGGCCAACCGCAGGTGCCGGGAGCGACGCCGGGCCAGCGAACGTCGGTCCGCGTTCGGTACTGGTCGGTGAAGGTCACCAGCTGGTCGATCGCCGACACGACGGGAAAGCCACCGGGCGGCATTGGCGGATCGATGCATTGCGCCGATGCGGTGCAGACGAGGGCGAACGCGGCGAACATTGCTCGCATGGTCGGCGTGTGGGGCATGGCAGCTCCGGCGTGGAGTATGGTCGGCAACGCAGCCGCCGGATATCTCCCCACCTGAGGGAAGGCGCTTTCGGGCCCGCCCCGCGCCGAACACCTTCCCCGAGCCCGTCGGCGCGCCGGAAGTCGCGGCCGAACTGAGGGCGGCAATTCCCTGCGAGACAGGGCGAGCGATGCGGCGATCACCGACGCCGCGCAGGGGGCGGTCACATCGCGGCGATCGTGCCACGGAAGAACGCGCTGCGGTACCCCGGTCTGCTGCTGCGGTCCGAGGGCTGGCGTGATATTCGCGCAACCGACCAGGCGCAGTCCGCATCGGTTGCGCACGACTATGCCAGCCCCCCGCACCACGCTACTTTGCTTGGCACGGGCCGCTGCCATCTCGCAACAGTGGCCCACACCACCGCCTCGCAATCGCACCATGCCCCACCCCCTCGTTTCGCTCGTCGCCCTTTCCACCGCGCTCGCCCTGCCCGCGCAAACTTCCGTGGACTACCGGGTCCATCACGACTTCCTGCCACCGAGCGGCACCGTCTACACCAACGCCGGATCGACGGGCACCGCCAACGACGGCACGCCGACCGGCAACGTGACGCTCGCGGTCGGCCCGCTCGCTACTGCAGTCACCCTCGGCGGCGTGCTTGGCGATCAGATCAACTGCGGCCCAACGCCGCTGCTCGGCGCCCAGGCACGCACGGTGTCGGTGTGGGCCAGGACGACGGCGACCACCGGCATCGTCACACCGTTTGCCTTCGGCACGAATCCTGGCAACGGCACCAAGTGGGACATGGACATCGACTGTGCGAACGGCGGCGTCTTCGAACTCGGCATCAGCGGCGGCCGCACCGTCGGTCAAGGACCCGCGGTCAACGATGGCCAGTGGCACATGCTGACGACGGTGCTGCCGGCCGGCGCCACCACCCTGGGCCAGGTGCGCCTGTTCGTCGATGGCGTGCTCGCCTACACCAACTCGGG
>SXGT01303086.1_pt1 | contig 63618 bp, 56 predicted proteins | sample 3176221 | NCBI WGS metagenome assembly SXGT01 (sample SAMN11356862, study PRJNA531348) | freshwater metagenome | isolation source: freshwater sample F1-120 | place: China: Fuxian Lake, Yuxi | collected 2017-12-25 | reverse complement strand
GCTATTTCGCCAGCCTCTTTTGTAGCCTGACGTTGTGCATCGTTAAAGTATGCAGGAACAGTAATTACTGCTTCACTTACTTCATGACCAAGATAATCTTCAGCAGTTTTCTTCATTTTCTGAAGAATAATAGCTGAAATTTCCTGAGCAGTATATTTTCTGTCATCAATTTCAACACGTGGAGTATTATTATCTCCTTTTACTACTTTATAAGGAATACGGGCAGCCTCTTTTGTAATTTCATCAAAAGTATGCCCCATAAAACGCTTAATAGAATAGATAGTTTTTTTAGGATTTGTAATCGCTTGACGTTTTGCAGGATCTCCTACTTTACGTTCACCGTTTTCCACAAATGCTACTATTGAAGGAGTGGTACGTTTACCTTCGCTGTTTGGAATTACTACCGGTTCGTTACCTTCCATAACCGAAACACAAGAATTTGTTGTGCTTAAGTCGATACCAATTATTTTACTCATAATTATTTAGATTTTTTTGTTACTTTTTTAGTTAATCACGTTTTTTGAACGCGGTTAGACATTTTCAATCATTATGCCAATGGAAATAAGGGGAAATTATGACATAAAAAAAGCGTCCTTCTTACGAAAGACGCTAAATATTATGACAAAGAGGCAGTTATAAACAAGGGTGAACACCAGCAGCATTCAAAAACTTAAGATGTTTGGTATACTGTCCGCAAGCCAATGAATCCCATGAGGTTCCATCCAAAGGACGAGTGATAGGTGCTCTGTTTAAACGTGATGAAAACAAACCCAATCCATTGGTGATATTTGTAAATTCAGGGCGTTCCTGAATAATACCTGTTGATGGCTTATTAACATCAATAAAAGTGCTCAAATCATCCGAACCAGCAACTAAAAGCAAATCTACGTTAAGAGCTTTACGTTCTACTAAACCTGGGTAGACCGTCAATGTGTTGCCTATGTGTCTGTAGAAATCACGGCCTTTTGCAGGTTGTGTTACTTCAACAGAAACATCAATATCATCCATTCTGATTTCAGGTAAAGTATAAGAAATAGAATTTGTATCTAAACCAGAAGCAGTAGAATCAACATAATTTAAACGCAAAGTTACTTGATATAACCTAGCATTTTTTTCGCTATTCCAAACTACATTAAAAGGAAAATTTGCATATGGACCAGCAATAACAAACTGAAAAGTTGTTCCTGATACAGGATTGGTAAAGCCAGAAATATCTGTTATTAAAGAGGTTTTTGCAGTAACTACATTGCCTGTTTCACCATTTGTTATAGTTAATTCATATTCACTATCGGGTTTTAGAGCATTTGCAGCACTTGTAGCTGGTGTAGGAAAAGAATAGATAGCATTTGTTTGATCTGCAGAATAGAAAACACCAGCATCTTTGGGCATATTTGTAGGTGTTAAAAGAATAGTAGCACCCATTTGAATCCCATTTTTTATGCGTTTTAGCTCAACTGTAAGAGCATTTACAAACTGAACAGAATCCTTTATTTGTGCATACATCAAAGCATCGCCTTCACCTAAAAAAGCCTTATTGATTTTGATATATTGTATTGGCTGTGCCTGGTCTAAAAGTCCATATACAACCATTGTTTCTTTATAATCTCCAAGTACATCTAAATCGGTACTACATGCAGAAAACAATAATGTACCAGCTAAAATTGAGCTAAAGGTAAATCTTTTCAATCCGTTCATTTTTCTAAATTTGATACACAAAAGTATCAATAAATTTGGTTTAAAACCAACAATTTTTCAGGCGGTAGGAATTGGTCAATAAACGGCAGAAAATCTTTAAAAACGGAATCCCAAAAACAATTTGTAATTTTACCAAACCAATTAGAGAAATGGTGAATTGGAGAAGTGGAGAATTATTGGTTTATCAAAACCACAAACAATTCGTCACTCCAATCATAAAATTCTCTAATTCAAAAATTCTCTAACTCTCTATTTAAAAAGGATGCCAAAACAAAAGAAAGAAGTTAAAAAAGTAACTACGCACGTTTTACAGGAAATGAAAACGGCCGGTGAAAAAATATCCATGCTAACGGCATACGATTTTACAATGGCAAAAATTGTTGATGCGGCAGGTATTGATGTAATATTGGTTGGAGATTCAGCGTCAAATGTGATGGCAGGACATGAAACAACTTTACCGATTACATTAGATCAAATGATTTATCACGCTTCTTCTGTTGTAAGGGCAGTTGACAGAGCTTTGATTGTTGTGGATTTACCTTTTGGAACATACCAGGGGAATTCAAAAGAGGCATTGAATACTGCAATTCGTATTATGAAAGAAAGTGGAGCGCATGCTGTAAAATTAGAAGGAGGTTTAGAAGTTACAGAATCGATAGAAAGAATTTTAACGGCCGGAATTCCTGTAATGGGACACTTAGGATTAACTCCTCAAAGCATTTATAAATTCGGAACATACAACGTACGAGCGAAAGAAGAAGCTGAAGCAAAAAAATTAATGGAAGATGCTATTGCTCTTCAAAAAGCTGGGTGTTTTGCAATTGTATTAGAAAAAATTCCGGCAAAACTCGCAGAAAAAGTAGCAAAAAAAGTAACCATCCCGGTTATTGGAATTGGTGCTGGTGGCGGAGTGGATGGACAAGTACTTGTTTTTCACGATATGGTTGGATTGAACAATGAATTTAATCCGAGATTTTTGAGACGTTATTTGAATTTGTATGACGCAATTAAAAAAGCGGTGGGCAACTACATCAAAGATGTTAAATCAAAAGATTTTCCAAACTCGAAAGAGCAGTATTAAAAATAGACAATAGGCAGTAGGCAATAGACAATAAAAAAATGAATCAACTGCAAGTACTATTTGAAGACAATCACATCATTGCCGTTAATAAACGTCCATCCGATATCGTTCAAGGTGATAAAACCGGTGATACTCCATTAAGTGATTTCGTTAAACAATACATCAAAGAAAAATACAACAAGCCAGGAGAAGTATTTATTGGGACTGTTCATCGTATCGACAGACCAGTAAGTGGAATTGTGCTTTTTGCAAAAACCAGCAAAGCTTTAGCACGGTTGAATCAAATGTTTCAAACCAAAGAAATTCAAAAAACATATTGGGCAGTTGTAAAAAACAAACCGAAAAATATTAAAGGGCATTTGATTCATTACTTGAAAAAGAATGAAGCAAAAAACATGTCGAAAGCATATGAAAAAGAAACACAAGGAGCTTTGCGTTCGGAATTAGAATACGAATTAATTTCCAGCTCCGATAATTATCATTTGTTAGAAGTAAAACCACATACTGGTCGTCATCACCAAATCAGAGTGCAACTTTCAAGTATGGGTTGTCCGATAAAAGGTGATTTGAAATACGGTTTCGACAGAAGCAACAAAGATGCATCGATACATTTGCATGCGAGAAAAGTAGAATTTATTCATCCTGTGAAAAAAGAACCTGTTTTAATTACTGCTCCACCACCGAATGAAGTTTTGTGGAATGAGTTTGTGAAGAGAACGGAGTCAGGAGAGCGGAGATAGGAGAAAAAATAGACAGTTGGCAGTTGGCAATAGACAATTAAAAAAAGAAAAACAATAAAGCACGTCACCCTGAGCGTAGTCGAAGGGCATAATTCGTAATCTACCAATCTTTTTTTCTCAATTTTTTTATTTCCGAATCTCTTTTTTTGGAAATCAATCGCCTTTCTTTTGAACCTTTGCTTGGTTTTGTTGGTTTACGTTTTTTCTGCACAACAAAACATTTATGAATTAGCTCATAAAATTTCTTGATAACAATTTCTTTGTTTCCTAACTGATTACGTTCGGTTTGAGAAATAATTTGAAGAATTCCATCTTTGGTAACTTTGTTGTAAAGTTTACTTAAAATAATCGCTTTTTGTTCTTCGGTAAGTAAAGCAGAATTTACTACATCAAAATCCAACTCCACTTTTGTGGACACTTTATTCACATTTTGTCCGCCTGCCCCACCACTCCTGCTGGTTTTAAAACTGAATTCCGAATCGAATTGTATGCCTTTGATGTTCATAAAACAAAATTACGCATAAAAAACTGGATAGATATTTGTTTAATTTTGAAAACGAAATGAAAAACGTCTTTCATATACTACTACTTCTGCTAGCAGATGCAAGTTTATTTGCGCAAGAAAATGTTCAATCCAAAATAAAGTATCATACCGAAAAAGCGCAGAATTATTTAGATAAGGAAAAAGCATTAGGAAGTTATTATTCTATTACCGAAGAAGGAATAAAGATTTTTTCATCAGCAGAAGAAAAAAAAATCAACAAACAAGAATTTTTTGTTCCCTGGAAAGAATTAGGAAGTTTCTACAGTATCATCAAAAATGTAAAACCTGAAGTATTAAATCAAATCTACGCATCAGGAACATACACATACGAAAGTTGTAAAAAATATTTTCCGGTAACTGCACCAGCAAAAAATCTACTAAATGAAGACCAACCAACAAGCACACTTCCTCCTGCAACCCTTTATAGATACAAAATCGCTATCGACCCCGGACATATCGCACATAATTTTGAAATGGGCGACCTGGAAAAAAAGCACATCATAATAAAAGGTGATAGCATAAACGGAATAAAAGATTCAATTGAAATTGCAGAAGGAATGCTAACCTACGCAACTGCTATCTTATTAAAAGAAAAACTAGAAAGTGAAGGCGCAATCGTTTTCTTAACTCGTACTGCTGATAAATGTGCGTTCGGAAAAACCTATCATCAATGGAAAAAAGATGATTTAAAAAAAGCTGTGGATAGTTTATATAAAATTGGAGAAATTAAATCCTGGCAAAAAGATCATTTCAATAGCTCCAAGGTAAAAGACAGAGATATCTTCCGAGTTATTTTCCGTGATTTGGAATTAGCAAAACGCGTAGAACTAATTAATAATTTCAATCCAGATTACACGGTTGTTATCCATTACAATGTAGATGAAACAAATCTGGATTGGATAAAAACAACAGACAAAAATTTCAATATGTGTTTTGTTGGAGGAGCATTCATGAAAAATGATTTGTCGACTAAAGAAAAGAGATTTGAATTTTTACGTTTGCTCATTACAGATGATTTAGAAAAATCCATTGCTATCAGTTCCTCCGTAATGAAAAGTTTTGAAAACGAATTAAAAGTTCCAACTGCAACTACAAGAGATGCGAAATACATCATTGAAGGTTGTTTACCGACTGAAGCCAATGGTGTTTACTGCAGGAATTTACAGTTGCCAAGATATATTCATTCTCCGATTGTTTATGGAGAAACTTTGTATCAGGATAATTTTAATGAATGTAAGTTATTATCTGCAGAAACAGACAAAACAAAAAACAAACGCGTACAGCAAGTTGCAGATGCCTATTTTAAAGGCATTTTGAACTATGTGAATTCTTCTCCTTCCAAATAAAAGAACAACCATCTGTATCTTTTTTTCTTTCCTGACATTATGAGGCAAAAATTAAGTTTTAGTATAAACTTTAAAAACCTCAGAAATCATGGCTTCAGCGAAAGACACCCCAAGACAAAAAATGATTGGTATGATGTACTTAGTACTTACCTGTCTTTTAGCATTGAATGTTTCCAAAGACATTTTAGATGCTTTTGTAATTGTGAATAAAGGGTTGGAGAATACCAACATTAACTTTACCGACAACAATGAAACACTTTATTCAATGTTCGACTTAGCAAAAACTGTTGACCCTGTTCGTGTTACACCCAACTGGAAAAAAGCACAGGATGTTAGAAAGCGCTCTCAGGAATTAAATGAGTTTATCAACAAACTTCAAAAAGAGTTGATTGCAAAAACAGAAGGACTAGAGCAAAGCGTTGCAGATACTATTCAAATGGCAAGTATTGAAAACAAAGACGATTATAACATTCCAACAAACATTTTAATTGGCAATTCCGAAGATGGTTCTGCAGGTGCTTCACGCGATTTAAAAAACAGATTGAATGAATACAGAACACAATTGAATAGTTATATTTTGCCAAAAGATAAATCAAAAGTAAAAATCGATATCAATACAGATGATCCAAAGTATAGTGAAGAAAACGAAAACTGGGAATTGTACAATTTTTATGATCGTCCGCTAGTTGCTAGTCTTACTATTTTATCAAAACTAAAAAATGATGTGAAAAATGCAGAAGCAACAACTGTAGATTATTTATGGAAAGAGGTTGACGGAGAAACAATGAAGTTTGATACCATTGCTGCAAAAGTGATTCCTGAAAGCAATTATGTGATGTTAGGAGAAGAATACAAAGCACAAGTTTTTCTAGCTGCATTCAACAAAACCAAAAACCCTGAAGTGATGGTTGGAGATTACAATGAAACAAGCAAATCGTTTACCGGAACTCCAAATGCAATTCCTGTTGAGCGAGGACTAGGAAAATATGTAGTAAATACAGACAAAGAGGGAATCATGACATATTCCGGAACTGTAAAAGTAATTTCTTCAAAAGGAAAAGAAATGGTCTATCCTTTCAAATCGGAATACATTGTTGCTAAACCTGCTTTAACGGTTTCTGCAGAAAGAATGAATGTTATTTATCGCGGATTACCAAACCCAATTTCAGTTTCGGTTCCAGGTATTCCAAATGAAAAGTTAACTGTTTCTGCAAGCAACGCAACTTTAACGAGTCGAGGAAATGGGAAATATGATATCAAACCAACCGGTGACGGAATAGTAACTCTAAACGTAACAGCAAATTTAGAAAATGGAGAAAAAAGAAACATGGGCTCTCAAATATTAAGAGTGAAAAGAATCCCAAAACCAAGTGCAAAATTTGCAGAGCAAACTGAAAGTGCAAGTGTGGACAAAGGAAAAATTACAGTTCAAAAAGGATTAATCGCCTATTATCCTTCTTTTGAATACGAATCAAAACCTGTTATAACTTCATTTACAATGAGCTTTATAAGCGGAGGAGTATCTGAAGATTACACTTCAGTTAACAATATGCTTACACCTGCAATGATAGCTCGATTGCAAAAAATCAGAAAAAACGAACGAATCTTTTTTGAGAATATCAAAGGAAAAGGACCAGATGGAATTGAAGTGCCAATGAGTCCAATGATTATAAAAGTAAAGTAGTTGAGGTGGTAGGGTTGGATACGAAACGATTCCTTGTAGCGGGAATCGTTTCGTTATTTACAGTTACTTCCTGCACTCAAAATCTCTTTCAATCTGTTATTCCAAAGGGTTGTATCTGCTACATCAAAAAAAGAATAATATTTCACAACTTCACCGCTCCGTAACCAACATACTTCTATAAAACGGGATTCATAAATTGAATTGTTCCAATAGCCTTTTGCATAAAAACAATTACTTTCTTTTATGAGTTCTTTTTTTTCAACATTCTTTCCTTCTACATTAATACTTTCGTATGTATTAGCAAAATATTCCTCTAGAGGAATTTCTGAATTTGATCGCAGGAGTGCCTGAACAATTATTTCGTTATTCTTTTTTGTTTTATGCACAAATGTGTGTGCAGTTTTTTTATTATTATCGTATTGTTCATCGTATTCATTTAATGGAAGCAAAACACAATACTCAACCATTTCTATGTTACTAAATACTTCTAAATCGCAAGGAGTAGCTACTTGTAAGGATTTGATTCTAGCTGAATCTAATGCTTCAGACAAAGTTTGAGCTTTTTCTTTAGCATTATCTTGATTGCATGAGCACACTAAAAACACAATGGAGGAATAAAAAATACAGGCTTTTTTCATGGCAGTAATTTTAATTTACATCGGATCAACATCAATATTCACTCTCACCGATTTATAATCGCTCGTTGACTTAAATTTTATTAATAATTCTGAAAGTATTTTTTTCACTTGTCCAACTGAAGCATCACGTTCAATCTTCAACAAAATGTTTTTATGATACAAATTACGGATACGTGATACTAAGGGAAACTCTGGGCCAAGTACACGTTTAGCGAAATGTTTTTTTAGTGCATCAGCCAAAAATTTAGCCGAAGCATTTACCATATCTACATCTTTGTGAATTACCGTTACTTCTATTAATCTAAAATATGGAGGATAGTTGAAATTTTTTCTGTCAAGTAATTGATTGGTGTACATCGACAAATAATCATTTGCAATCACTTCCTGAATAATACTGTGCTCCGGATTTTGTGATTGAATAATTACTTTCCCGCGTTTATTTTTTCGTCCTGCCCTACCCGATACTTGCGACATCAACTGAAAACTTCTTTCAAACGATCTGAAATCAGGAAAATTCAACATGCTGTCGGCATTCAATATCCCCACCATACTTACATTATCAAAATCCAAGCCTTTGGTCACCATTTGTGTTCCAACCAAAATATCAATGTTACCATCTTCAAAATCTTGTATGATATGTTGATGTGCAAATTTACTTCTGGTCGTGTCCAAATCCATTCTTGCGATTCTGGCTTTCGGATAAAAGATAGCTAATTCTTCTTCTATTTTTTCTGTACCAAAACCTTTCATCTTTAAATCGGTATCGCCACAAGCCGCACATTTGCTGGGCGGCTTAATTGAATAACCACAATAATGACAACGTAACTGATTGCTTACTTTATGATACGTCAGACTTACATCACAATTAGCACATTGCGGAACCCATGCGCACATGTTGCACTCAAGTTGTGGGGCAAACCCTCTTCTGTTTTGAAATAAAATAACTTGCTCCTTTTTTTCTAATGCAAGTGTAACTGTATCTAAAAGCAATGGAGAAAAATGCGACTTCATCATTTTTTTTCGCATTGCTTCTTTCACATCCGCAATTAAAATTTCAGGCATTAGAATTCCACCAAAACGTTTGGTCATTTCTGCAAAACCATATTTACCTTCCTGAGCATTGAAATAACTTTCCAAACTTGGAGTTGCTGAACCCAATAATGTTTTCGCCTTGTGAATGTGTGCCAGATAAATGGCCGCATCACGTGCATTGTAACGTGGGGAAGGGTCGTATTGCTTGAAAGAAGTATCGTGCTCTTCATCTACAATCACCAATCCTAAGTTACTAAACGGGAGAAATAATGCTGATCTCGCGCCTATAACTAACTTATATGAAGAATAATCTTCTTTTGACTTTTGACTTAACTCTTTTGACTTATTTCCTAAAACATTATTCCATACTTCTACTCTTTCGTTTTCATTGAACTTACTGTGATAAACACCAACTGCTTCGCCAAAATATTTTCTTAATCGGTTTATAATTTGAGTTGTCAATGCAATTTCAGGCAACAGGTATAACACTTGTTTTCCTTCAGCTATCGCTTGTTCGATTAGCTTTACATAGATTTCTGTTTTGCCGGAGGAAGTTACACCATGCAATAAAACAACATCTTTGTTCTCTGAAGAAAATTGTTTATTAATCGACTCCAACACTTTTTGTTGCTCTTCATTCAGATTTGAAATTTTGTTTTCATTTTCAAAACTCGCTAATCGTCCAACTTCACGTTCATATATTTCAAATGTATTTTTTTTGACCAATGATTTCAAAGCTGCTTCTGCTCCATCTACCATTTTTAGAATGTCTGACTTTCTAACTTCAACACGTTCTTTGGAATAACGCTTCGATAAAGTAACATAAGCCATCACCACATCCAGTTGCTTTGGAGCTTTTCGTTCCAAAGCATCAAAAATGGTTTTTAGATTTTCTTCATTGTCGGCATACTCTGTTATCCGAACATAACTTTCAATCTTAGGTTTAAATTTTTCTTTCAGCTCTTCCTGTAAAACAACAACACCTTTTTCAATAAGTGATTTGATGATTGGATAAACAATTTTCTGTTCTATGATTCCGGAAATATCTGTAAGCGTTAAAACCTGTCGGATTTCTAAAGCATCCACAATTAAAAACTCTTTGTCACTTAATTCGATATTCGTAGCTTCTTCTTTGTAATTCTGATTGAGTAAAATCTTCGTCTCGCTCGACAAACGTAATCCGCCAGGCAAAGCAGCAATCATAACTTCACCAATGGTGCACATATAATAGTTACTCAACCAATCCCACAATTCAAATTGTTTTTGATTCACGATTGGAGCATCATCTAAAATAGAATCAATGTATTTTGCAGCGTATTGTTTGGGAGAATTTTCGTGAATTACCCGAACGAGTGCTGAATATAATTTCCCTTTTCCGAATTGAACCACCACTCTTTTTCCGATAGCAATAGATTCATTCCACTCAAAAGGTACACGGTAAGTATACAAATTGGGAACGGCTAAAGGTAAAATTACATCAACAAAATAGGTGGTGCGACTCATTGAACAAATATACGTACAAACTATATTTTATGAGAGCGAATAATGGATTGTGGAAAAGTATTTACTCCTCTTTCTCAAACTTAATATTCTTCCCAAAAGTCCCTCTTCTTCTTTGCTTCTTGGTTTGCGTTTCTGTAATGGGTTTGAAATTTTCTACTTTACAATCTGAAGCGTCAATTTTCGGATACACATCATCAATTTTTGAAAGTGTATCAATTACAAAAGGAATATGTGCAATTGGCAATTTGAATCGGATTCGTGAAAAACGCATTAGCAAGTTAGATTGAAAAGGATCGGACGCGATTGCAATTTTTGTAAACCCCATTTTTTTTGCCATGTGGTAGGAGTAATAAATATTTTCGGTGCTGTGTTCTGCTTTGTCTTCAATAATTATTTTTTCCTTGGGTGTTCCTAATTCTTCCGCAAATTTTGCCATCACTTTTGCTTCAACATAAGGAGTATAAATGGCACCACCTGAAAAAATTACGTTTTTTGCTATTCCTTTTTCAATCAAATAATCCGCCCAAATCACCCGCCCTTTCATGGCTGTTGTCCAATCTTTTCCATCGTAAGGACAACCGGGAACAATAATTACATCATAGGGTTGGTTTTTTAATGCGCGCTTGAAAAGTTTAGGAGGCTTAGGGCGAAAAAAAGTACAACTGCTTAAAAGAAGAGCAGAAAGCAAAAAGCAAAAAATATAGTTTGATTTCATTTTACAATGACAATATGCCAACCATCCGCATTAAATCCGGATTTAATTCCTGAATGTGTTTTACTGCATTTTCAAAAGGAGTGTATTGAATGTTTTTATCTACAATTCCAATCATCATATTTTTTTCTCCTTTCATCAAAGCTTCCACTGCAGCAAAACCCATTCTGCTACTATTTACGCGATCCATCGCTGTTGGGTTTCCTCCACGTTGAATATGTCCTAGAATTGTAACACGTGTATCGTATTCGGGTAAACGTTTTTTTACTTTTTCGGCTATTGCAAATGCTCCACCGGCTTCATCACCTTCTGCAACAATAATAATTTTTGAAGATTTATTTTTTCTTCCGTTTTCCAATCGTTTGATTAAATCTTCAATGTCTGTTTTTGTTTCCGGAATAATAATACTTTCTGCACCCACTCCAATTCCTGCTCTTAAAGCAATTAATCCGGCATCGCGTCCCATCACTTCTACAAAAAATAAACGATCATGACTTTCTGCTGTATCTCTTATTTTATCTACTGCATCCACAACGGTATTGATTGCTGTATCGTAACCAATTGTGAAATCTGTTCCAACTAAATCGTTGTCGATGGTACCCGGACAGCCAACAAAAGGAATGTTGCACATTTTACTAAACTCCAAAGCACCTTTAAAAGTCCCATCACCGCCAATTGCCACCACACCTTCTATTCCGTGTTTCTTTAAATTCTCCATTGCTTTTTTCTGACCTTCAACAGTCATAAACTCTTTACTTCTTGCTGTTTTTAAAATAGTTCCACCATGATGAATAATGTTAGCAACCGATTTTGTTCCCATTGGAAAAAACTCATTGTTAATCATTCCATCATACCCATGCATAATTCCAACAACTTCGATGTTGTGATAAACGGCAGTACGAACTACTGCTCTTAAACAAGCATTCATTCCCGGTGAATCACCTCCTGATGTAAATACAGCAATTTTTTTCATGATGTACGAATTACGCTTCTCGACTCCGCTCGAAGTGACAACGAATTACGAATCTGTATGTTAATTTTTTTATTTTTTGTCTATTGTCTACTTTTTTAATTGTCTACTTTTTCTCTGCTCTTCCTTCCAACTTATGCACTTTCTTAGTCCCTTGATACATTTCAAATTTCATAAAACGACATTCCAATGGTCCGTTGTACAATTGGATTTTTCTGGACGGACGCAAACCAACTTGTTTAAATGCTTCCATGTTTGAACTTAAAATCCAACAATCGTAACCTGAGAAATTTTTCTTGAATGTATCTCCCATCATTTTATACAGCTCATCAATATCATCTTTATCCATCCGTTCTCCGTAAGGCGGATTTATAACAACCACACCTCTTCCGGGAGGAACTTCAAAATCTTTCATGTCTACATTTTTGATGGAAACAATGTCGTCTACTTTTGCAAACTTGATATTTTCTTTTGCTTTTTTTGCAACGTTCGGAGAAAGTTCTCCTCCTAAAATTTTCTGTTCGTGGTTGGTAATTTTATTTACTGCTGAATCAAAAATGGTATTCCATAATTCTTCATCGTAAGGCAAAAATTTATTCCAACGTTGAAATCCAAACTCTTCACGAAAATATCCGGCAGGAATATTATTTGCAATCAATGCTGCTTCAATTAAAATAGTTCCTGAACCACACATCGGGTCAATAAAATTTGTGCGTTTGTCCCAACCCGTTAGTAAAACCAATCCTGCAGCTAACACTTCATTAATAGGTGCTAAGTTTGTTTTATCTCTGTAACCACGTTTGTGTAAGGATTCTCCGGAGCTATCCAATGCAACTGTGCAGGTGTCGCCAACAATGTGTAAGTTAATTCTCAATGTTGGTTTATCGAGATCAACAGAAGGACGTTCACCATGTTTTGCTCTGAACTGATCAACGATGGCATCTTTTGCTTTTTGCGAAATGTATTGTGAATGTGTAAATAAATCGGAACTTAAAACAGTATCAATTGCAATGGTATCACTAATATCCATATAATCTTCCCAATTGATGGATTGCATTCCAACGTATAAAGATTTTTCGTCACTTACTTTAAATGTTTTGAAGGGAACCAAAATTCTTAGAGCAACTCTGCAGCACAAATTGGCTTTATACATAAAACCTTTATCTCCAACAAAGCTTACAGCACGGTTATGAATTTCTACATTTTTTGCTCCTAATCTTTGTAATTCCTGTGAGAGTAATTCTTCCAAACCAAAATTGGTTTTGGCAATCATCTTTATGTCGTTTTCGTCCTTCATTTGTGCAAAGATAGCCAATTGCCATAAAAAGTACCATTATCCCCTTTTTTTGTCCAAACGCTTATCGGTAAAGCAGGTTTACATTTGTATCATATTAATTCTTAATCCCGAAATCATGAACAAATTCCTAATCGCATTTTTACTTTTAGCAGGCTTAAGTACAAATGCACAAACCTTATCCAATCCCAATTTTGAAAGCTGGGGAACCGCTACAACCTATGCTGCCGATATTCTTCCGACAAATTGGTGGCCATTTTCATGTGGTACTGTAATGCAAACCACCGATTCGTATCAGGGAGCTTTTGCCACAAGAATACAGGGATGGATGGGTTGCGGGATTGCTCCAGGAGTATTGGTAAACGGACAAGAACCTGTAGTTTATTGTGATTTTATGGGTTCCGGCACACCTTTTACGTCAAAACCATCAGCTATTTCGGGGTATTATAAATATACAGATGTTGCAAGCGGTGATTCAGCGGAAGTGACTGTTATCTTAAAAAAATACAATACAGCTACTTTGAAACGTGACACAATAGCTTACTCTACCAAAACATTAGGGCCAAGTGCAGGATATTCTTTGTTTACAGTAAACATAAGCGATTTGATGCCAGGTGTAAGTCCTGACTCTATCATCATTATGTTCAATTCCAGTAAATATTATATGGTTGATACTATAACTTGGAATTTACCAGCTTTGTATGTTGACAGAATAAATTTACCGGAAACACCTATGTCGATTTCCGAAAATTCAAATTCATTGGTTTCTTCCGTAATTTTCCCGAATCCTTTTTCAGAAAATGCTACACTTACAATTGATGTGGAAATAAGTCAACTAAATTCTTCTAATCTTTCAATTTTTGATATAAATGGTAAAAAAGTGATGGATTTAGGTTCGATAACGAGCAATATTGTTCAAATTCAGGATAAAAACCTCTCAAAAGGAAGTTATTTCTACCAAGTAAAAGGAAATAATCAATTAATAACACAAGGAAAATTTACGGTTCAATAGTCTGCTTATTCATCCCCAAATGTAAAAGTGCCTTTCAGATAATTCTGGAGGGCATTTTTATTGGAATAGCTTCAAAATCAGGCCAATCAAAAAATTTTCAAAGCTCTGAAAATCCAAACTTTCAGCATATGTATTCTTCCCAAAAACTAAAATCCCAGCAAATACAAGGATTTTATAAATCCACACTGCTTGTCAATATCGTAAAATAATAAAAATATGCTGATGAATTGTTTGATTTATTAGATAAAGTATTATTTTTGAGCATTAATTTTAAAAACACCAAAAACCCATAATTGAAATGAGATTGAAATTTATCACATTTAGAGGAGCTTTTTTATTATTATCGGTTTCTGCATTATTTGCAGCAGGCTGTAGTGGCGATGACGCAAAAGATCCAGATGCTTTACCTCCTGTTGACAGTACTCAAACAACCATTTTGAATGTTAATGGAGAAATTTTTAGTATTCCATCACCTATTCAAACAGCTTTCCTTATCAAAGGTAGCGGTGCTGCATATAGCAAAGAAATACTTAATCCATCAAACAAATCATCTGATTACTCAACTAACTTTTCAAAAGCGTTGAACTTGGGTATTTATGGTGCTGATTTGGGTTATGTAACTATTTACGATCAAAATCAAGATGCTATCGGATACTTAAATTCTGCTAAGAAGTTGGCTGATGAGTTAGGTGTTTCTGGAGCATTTGATGCAAACACTATTGAGCGTTTTGCAAAAAACTTAGGAAACAAAGATTCGATGTTGGTTTTGGTGGGTGTAGCTTACCGTTCGAGTGATGCATACTTAAAAAATAACGACCGTAGTGATGTGAGTGGATTGGTACTTGCAGGTGGTTGGTTAGAAAGTTTGCACTTTGCAACAAATGTTTACAAAGCAAAACCAAACGAAGAAGTAAAGCGCAGAATTGCTGAACAAAAATCTTCATTACAAAGTTTGATTAAATTGTTAACTCAATTTTATAGCCAACCTGAGTATACTGAGTTTATTGACAACTTAAATGACCTTTCAACTGTATTTGATGGAGTTGAGTTTAAATATACTTACGAAAAACCTACTACTGATGCTGAAAAGAAAACAACAACCATCACTAGTAAATCAGAAGTAAACATTACTCCTGAGCAAATTGAATCAATCACTCAAAAAGTAAAATCAATCAGAAGTCAAATTGTAGGATAATTTCGGTTTAGTTACTAAGCTCGATCGTCAAATAAAATATATAACAGAAATGAAAAAAGGAATTTTAAAATTAGTTTTAGTAGTTGGTGGATTTATTACAATTAACAGTGCATCAGCACAAATTGCAGATACAATTGCTACACAATGTGCAAAGCACTTAGAAAATCAATTCATCTCTGATGGTCAGCAATACCGTGCTTTATTGATGAATGCTGATGAAACAGCTGAATTTCATACTACACTTTACGGAGGGACATTATATCGTATTGCTGCTTGCAGCGGTTTATCAGATGGTAATTTAGTTTTCTCAGTTTACGATTCAGAAAGAAATTTATTATTCACAAACAGTGAATTTAAGAATGCTCCTTATTGGGATTTCAAAATCACTAATACATTAGATTGTGTTATTGAAGCGAAATTAAGTGGCGGAGCTCAAGGTTCAGGAAGAGCGGTTTTATTAATTGGATTTAAACAACAACAAAAATAATATTCAAACAAAACCTTATTTAAAAGGCATTAATTACTGCGGTATTAATGCCTTTTTTTTCTAAAACTACATAATTACAATTAAACAATGAGTGAAAGAATATTAAAAGCCCTGATGCAAATGTTTGCAATTATTGCAAGGGTTGACGGCATAAATGATAACGGCCGGTTAATAGTGCAATCCTTTTTAAAGCAACAGTTAAATCAGGAATTAGTTGACCAATACCTTGCCATATTTGATGAATTTTTAGAAGCTCACCATCAGGTAACTAAAAAGAAAGATGGAACAGCTAAACGTACTTCACTTAACTCCGTTAAAGTTTTAAAAATTTGTACGCAAATCAACAGTGAGCTTACTCAGGTTCAAAAAGTGGTTGTGTTACTTCGTTTGATTGAATTTATTAATTCCAATACAGAAATTGCTGAACAGGAAATGGAATTCGTTACTACGGTGGCGGAAACATTTAATATTGAAGATGAAGAGTTCAAGCGGGCTATGGAATTTGTTAGAGCAGGAATTGACAGCATTCCTGAATCAAACCGCTTACTCATAATTGACAACAAAACTTCTCATGATTTAAAAGAAACAAAACATATTTATGCAGAGGGGGTAACCGGACAAGCACGTGTGTTATGGATTCCGAGTGTAAACATGTATGCTTTACTGTATTATGGTAAAAGCGATATTTTATTAAACGGACAATTACTTACCCAAGGAAAAGTATTTATTCTTACACCGGGCTCATCATTACGGAGCTCGAAAGTAAAACCTGTTTACTATAGTGATATTTTAAGTTCGTTCATGAGTGATACTTCAAAAGCGAAAGTATCTTTTGTGGTGAAAAATTTAGAGTACAAATTTAAAGGCGGAAAATTAGGATTAAGAGATATCAATTTCAGTGAAGACTCCGGAAAACTTATTGGTATAATGGGTGGTTCAGGTGCCGGAAAGTCTACATTACTAAACGTTTTAAACGGAATGGAAATTCCGAGTGGGGGTTCTGTAAAAATTAACGGAATAAATATTCACTCTGAAAAAGAAAAAATTGAAGGCGTAATTGGTCACGTTTCACAAGATGATTTATTGATTGAAGAATTAACCGTTTTCCAAAATTTATTTTACAACGCAAAACTTTGTTTCGGAAATAAAACAGATGCAGTTATCACACAAATGGTAACAGATGTTTTAACCAGCATTGGTTTGATTGAAACAAGAGATTTAAAAGTTGGAAGTCCATTAGAAAAAACCATTTCGGGTGGACAACGTAAGCGTTTGAATATTGCATTGGAATTAATCCGTGAGCCTTCTGTATTGTTTGTGGATGAACCAACATCGGGTTTATCATCACGCGATTCGGAAAACATCATGGACTTACTGAAAGAACTTGCCTTGAAAGGTAAGTTGGTTTTTGTGGTAATCCACCAACCATCGTCCGACATTTTTAAGATGTTTGACAAGTTGATGATTTTGGATGTAGGCGGTTACCCGATTTATTATGGCAATCCAGTTGATTCGGTTATTTATTTCAAAACTGTTGTTAATCATGTAAACAGCAATGAAAGTGAATGTATTGAGTGCGGTAACGTAAATCCCGAACAAGTCTTTAATATTATCGAATCTAAGGTATTGGACGAATACGGTAACATTACCCGTAACAGAAAAGTTTCTCCATCAGAATGGAATGTGCATTACAGAGAAAAAATTGAGAAGTCGATTGAAGAAGTTGAAAACATAACTGAGATTCCGGAAAGTACTTTTAAAATTCCTAATAAGTTCAAGCAGTTTAAAGTATTTATGACCCGTGATGTATTGTCGAAAATGACAAACACACAATATATTTCCATTAACTTTTTAGAAGCACCATTATTGGCATTTATCCTTGCTTACTTCATTAAGTTTGTGAATTTGGATTTATCAAACAAAGAAGGTTACACTTTCCGTGAAAACGAAAACATCATCATTTACATGTTTATGGCTGTTGTTGTGGCTTTGTTTATTGGATTAACGGTAAGTGCCGAAGAAATTATCCGCGACAGAAAAATTCAAAAGCGTGAGTCGTTCTTAAACTTAAGCAAAGGAAGTTATTTGTGGTCGAAGATCATCATCATGTTTACTTTGTCGTCCATTCAGGCAATTTTATTTGTTCTGGTTGGTAATTACGTTTTGGAGATTCAGGGAATGACAATGCAATATTGGGTGTTGCTGTTTAGTACATTCTGTTTTGCCAACATGTTAGGATTAAATATTTCAGCAAGTTTCAACTCAGCAGTTACCATTTACATCTTAATTCCTATTTTAATTATCCCGCAATTATTATTTAGTGGTGTGATGGTTAAATTTGATAAGTTGAATCCCATCATTACCTCTCAAAGTGTAGTTCCTTTGGTTGGTGATATGATGGCTTCGCGCTGGGCTTTTGAAGCCTTGGCTGTAAAACAATTTAAAGATAATAAGTTTACAAAAAAGACTTACAAATTCGACAAAGCAATTCATATCGCAACATATAAGAAAGATTATTGGTTGACAGATATGACAAAAAAAATTGAATTTTGTGAAGCAAACTATAAAAAACCGGAAAGCAGAAAAGAAGTGGAAGATGCTTTAAAAATGATTCAAAACGAAATCCGTAAAGAATTAAAAACACCCGGAAACGAAAAGCTGAAGTGTGGTGGATTAGAAAGCTTAACACTTGCTTCATTTGGACCAACTGTTTCAAACCAAATAAAAGACTTTACAAACAACACATTGAGAACTGTTTATTTGAACAATTTCAAACGTGCAACAGCTTTAAGAGAAAAAGAAGTCGGAAAAATGACAAAAGACAGCGTTGCGCGAAAACAATATTCAAAAGACAAGGATGATTACGAAAATGAGAGCTTGCAAGATTTGGTTACAAACAGAAATACACCATATCGTATTTTAGATTTAGATGGCGCTTACGTTCAAAAAATAGACCCAATTTATTTAGACCCGGTTGATTCGGATTGGGGAAGAGCACACTTTTTTGCACCTCGTAAAAAATTCTTCGGGAAGTATTACGATACTTATAGTGTAAACATTTGTGTAATTTGGGGAATGTCGCTAATATTAGCAATTACTCTTTATTTTGACCTGTTGAAAAAGTTGATAAATGGTCTTGAAATTCTTTTTAGTAAATTAAGCAGAAAGAAAGGAAGATAACAAATTAGACTTTAATTATGAGGCTCTTTCTTTTAAACAGAAAGAGCCTTTTAAATTGATACTATATTTCACAGTTATCGGACAGAGTAATAATAAATGTAGAACCCTTTCCTAAAAAACTTTTCAATTCAATTTCTCCTTCAAGTTTTTCAACACACTTTTTTACAAGATACAAACCCAAACCAGAGCCCTTTGAGGTTTCTACGGCTTTGTAATACATATCAAATATTAAACCTTGAACTGAAGATTTAATTCCAATTCCATTGTCTTCAAAAATAATCTGAATTTTATTCTTGAAAACACTTACATCAATTTTTAAAAATGATTTAGCTTGTGCGTCATTCTGATATTTTATGGCGTTTTCGATCAAATTTTGAAAAATAGTTTCTAATAAAAATCTGTTTGAATAAAAATCTTTCTCAACATTTACATTTACATCTATACAAATATTTTCAAACCCTTTAAAATATTTGAATTCACTCAATTTGGCGTCAATTAGCTTCTTAAAATCTATTAAATCATCGAATCGTTCAGTATCTTTAATTTTCATAGTTTTAACTAATTCTTTTAAAGTATAATCTAGTTTTTTTGTGGACTCACCAATCATTTTCATATACTCTAATGCTACCGGATCCTTTATTTCTAAATTACTTACATTTACCAAACCTATAATTGATGCAAGTGGTCCACGCAAATCATGAGAAGCTTTGTAAACAAATATTTCTAATTCGCTATTACTCACTAATAAATTTTCTTCTGCAATTTTTCTATCATTGATATTGGCATGAATTCCAACTGAACCAATTACTTTTCCTTTTTTATCAATAAAAGGAGAACCACCAATTAACAACCACTTTTTTTCTCCGCTTTTAGTAGTGATTTGCAATTCGTATTGACTTGATTTGTTTTGTTTTCTATCTTCAATTCTGGTTTGAACCACTTCCCTATTATTCTCATTTGATGCAAATAATTGAGTTGCATTTTTCCCTTCCATTTCAAAAAATTCATACCCTGATAATTTACAAAATGCATCATTAGCATATTTAATCTCATCCTTGTTATCAACTATTAATATTCCTTCACCCATTGAATTTACAATGTCTTCCCATTGATGTTTTGGTGAAAATTCAGATAATCGATATTTTTTAATCGCCACAAGCGACATAACAGAAAAAATAGTTGTAAAGCTTGCGCTTATTGGAATTCCATCAACTTTTAATATCAAAGGCATTATTACTTCTGCAATTATTCCAATTATAATTGGTATTGAAACACCAACAGCCAGTAAAAATGCTTGTTTTTGCTCTACATTTGCAGCTCTTTTTTTATAATAATGAACCCAAAATAAAACGAACATCATCAATCCACCAAGACTAATCCATGAATAAATAATGGAAGTTATAAGTGTTGATTGGGGATTGACTATCCAGTACCAATTTTTAGATTTTACTATTTCATGGTCGTCCAATTGTAAAACAACACAACACAAAAAAATAATCACAGGAAAAATGATAAGAGGATACAGGGTATTCAAATTTATTTTTTTATCCACTTTAGTAAAAAAAATAGTGAACAATAAGCCGAATAACATGACAAACAAAATAAAAATTTCTGATATCAGGTTCCATTTTGAAACAGCATCAACGGTAACGCTCATTCTCATAAAACCTTCCGATAATTGCCAGAGGCCAATCATCAAAACAAAAAGAGAAAAAGAATCTGTTGCTTTGGTTCTTTGAATAAAGACAGATACATACACAAAAATTCCAATATTTATTAATGCAGGAATTGTAGTTAATAGTAAGATCTCGATTCTGCTAAAATCAAGGTTAAATATTTCTGACTTCATACTAATTATGGGAGTAGACTAATAATAAATTGAACTCAAATTACAAATAATAAGTTAATTTGCAAGTACAGAGCATCTATTATTTGGTTTAGATGTAATATAAATGACAAATTTGTAAAATTATAGGTTCTTTTTGGATGTTATTTATATTGGATTTAAATTATCTTTGAATTCATTATTTCAAATAGCTTGAAAAAAATAATTTATACAGAGGATGAATTAGTATTCTTATTAAAAAATAAGGATAAGGTAGCATTTGATGCTTTGTATGATAATTATTCCTCGTCATTATACGGAATTATCTCACGAATAATCCCTGCCGAAGAAATTGCAGAAGATATTTTACAAGATGTTTTTATTAAGATTTGGAAGAGCATAGAAATGTATGACAAAACTAAAGGACGTTTATATACCTGGATGTTGAACATTGCCCGTAATACATCTATTGATTACTCCCGTTCCAAACAATTCAAGTCGGAAACAAAAAACCAAGACATAGATAATTCCGTTTATGAAGTAAATAAGCATAAATCAAGCTCTTTCAACACAGATACGATTGGTTTAAGAGAAGAAGTAATTAAACTAAAAGATGAATACCGTATTTTAATTGATTTGATTTACTTCAAAGGTTTTACCCAGGAAGAAACGGCAAAAGAACTGAATATTCCTTTGGGGACGGTTAAAACAAGAGTAAGAGCAGCAATTATAGAACTCAGAAAAACAATAAAGTAATTTGAATATTCAGGAATATATAGAATCAGGGATTATTGAAAGTTACGTATTAGGTCAGCTTTCTGATTCGGAAATGGCAGAAGTTTCTGCTATGGCTTTGAAGCACCCTGAACTGAAAGCAGAAATAGAACTTGTAGAAGACACATTGTTGAAATACGCTTCCCAAAACCCTCCTCCCGCATTGAAAGGAAAAATTGCTTCTGAGTTGGGCTTGAATGAAGCAAGTATTGTTTCTCTTAAACAAAATAAAAACACTGCTGTTCGTTGGTTGGTTGCCGCTTCAGTTATTTTGTTGATTGGCAGTGCTATTTACAATATTATTTTGGTTGACAAAATAAAAGACACTGAAAATCAATTATCAGTTCTTAGTTCTGAAAACGAAAAATTTGTAAAAGATTTTGAAGCACAATCAAAGTCATATGGAGAGATGGCTGAACAAATGGCGATTTTGATGCAACCAGAAAATAAAAAAGTTATGCTAAAAGGAATGGAACTTGCACCCAATGCTTTGGCTACCATATATTGGAATCAACAGAATAAGAATGTTTACATTAATGTAAATGCTTTACCCATGCCTTCAGATGATAAACAATATCAACTTTGGGCTATTGTTGATGGAAAGCCTGTGGATATTGGGATGCTGGATATGAATCCTGAACTTCCACCTTTCCACAAAATGAAATCAATAACCGGAGCTGAAGCATTTGCTGTTACACTAGAGAAAAAAGGTGGCAGTCCGGTTCCTACAATGACTGCTATGTATTTAATGGGAAATGTATGATGTAAAATAAAAAGCGAGACAAAAATGCAAATGCATTTCCATCTCGCTTTAAATATAAATTTAAAGTGTGTTTTATTCAGCTACCTGCACCATTTTAAACGGCACATTGATAATCGCTTGGTAATCTTCTCCAGCTTCTAACATATCTTCATCGTCTTCTTCATAATACCAATTGATTACAACTGCACTACCACCTTTGTTGATAGCTTCCAACTTTTTAAACACATCTAAAATGCATTTAGATGAGCTTGTGTTAAAATATTCTAACTGAATATTAACGTTGGTAGCCGACTGAGGCTTTCCTGCATACTTTTCTAACCAATCTACCAATGGTTTGTAAAACTCAATAGAGTTTTCAGGGATAGAGCGACCTTTAATTTCTAAAAAGCCTTTTCCTGTATCAAAAGTGATAGTTGGAGTTTTTGGTGTTCCTTCAATTGAAATTGTTTCCATAATCTTATTTTTATTGTGATATTTTAATATTTAAACTGAAAAATGAAAATTTATCGTCCACCGGTGAAAAATTAAAATTCAATTTCTCTCCTGTTTTACGTGCTATGTCAATCATTCCTAATCCACCTCCACCTTTCAATGACATTTCACCATTATTTAAAACTGCTTTATAGTACTCTTTTAATTCTTCTTTAGATAATAAATTTATATCCTCTAAGCGTTTTTTTAATCCTTCTACGTTTTCTTTCTTAATATAATTTCCTGTTACAATGTTGTATTGATTATCTAATTTACCAATCATAAAAATAGCCGAACGGATAACATCATTTTGCTCGGGTGCTACTTCATCCATATGATGATACAGATTTTGAAGACACTCAACTAATACATTATAAACTTTCTTTTTAATCTTTGGTTCTTCCTGCAAATTATCCAATTTGGATTCCATAATTTGCAAAATTGAGGTAAGTAATTCAGAAGTTATATCACCTTTAAAAGAGAGCATAATATTATTACGCTCCATTTTATCATAAAAATCGTAAATATCTAACATCATAAAACACTAAGTTAAATCGATAAAGCTGATAATTCTGATTTGTTAATTAAGCAAATATATAAATAAGTTTAATTAATCAAACAGTAAACACTAATTTTTTACTTCTTATTAATTTAACTTGTAAATCGCATGAAAAACCTTACAAAATAAGGATTTCAAAACAATCCGTCAATTCATTGTAAAGGCAAAAGTATTACCATTGATAGTAAGTGTTGCCTGATCATCACATACTCCTGAACCATAATCAACTGTACGTGTAGCTTTACCTTCCGGAGTCAAATCAATTCTTCCTTGTTTAATCCAAGCACAATCCATCGCCTTAATCACAGGGACTGTAACATTAACAGTATAGTTTTTTCCTTCACGTGTTTTTCCCTGAGCATTACCAGTATACTGATAAATATCGTTTGTTAAAACTGTATCTCCCATTCCGGCAGTTTGAGTTAATGTTCTGTTACAAGCCCACTCTAAGTTCCAGCTAGCAGCAATACATTTTCCGCCAATTACACTATTTGTAAAGGAATATGCTGATGGATGACCAATCATAATACTGTCACAAGCATACTGCACAAAGTTAGCACCTGTAGCAGTTTTCACATAATAGTTAATTAACTTAACGGTTACAGTTGTACCTAATGTATCCCAGGAATTGCTAAATTTTGCAGTCACCTGTCCTTTACGTGTTTTACCGTCAACAGGGTCAACAATACCAACAGTACCATAATCAATATACATTGTAATCGGGAAGCCATCTAAAGTATCAGCCGCAATAAAGCTAATAGTAGGTTGACCAGGTGTTCTCATAGATTTTACACCTTGCTCTTTAATAGCAAAACTATTGATAACACCCATTCTTCCGGTAAATTCGCCTTCGCAAATGCTATTATCTGTAGCTGATTGTGTTTCGGTATCCGGTTCTTCTTTTTTACAAGAATTAAAAGTTAATGCAGTTAATGCAGAAACAAATAATACAGTCGAATATAAAATACGTTTCATGGTATTGGGGTTTTAAGTTTTTTCAATGCTTTATCCTAGCATCAAATATAGGAATTTTTTACAATTTGTCAAAAATAAGACGAAAATGGAACCATAAAGTTTAAAATCTGATTCCTATGACTAAAATATCGTCAATTTGCTGGTAAGTTCCTCGCCAATTCTCAAAGGTTTGATCTAATGTTTTACACTGTTCTTCCATGCTTTGAGGCTGCATTGCCAACATTAGTTCATTGAATCGTTTAACCATGAATTTCTTGCCTTTTTCCCCACCAAATTGGTCGGCATACCCATCAGAAGCCATATAAAAAGTATCTCCTTTATTTATCTTAACAGTGTGGGCAGTAAATTTGCGGTCGGCATCCAATTGTGACCCACCAATCGGGTTTTTATCTGCTTCTATTTTTGAAAATTTTTCACCGTTTACAATAAACAAAGGTCTGTAAGCACCTGCAAATGCTAATGTTTCGTTTTTTGTATCGATACAACAAATAGCCACATCCATTCCATCACTTGTATCAACTACATTTGTGCCTTGCTTTAAAGCTGCCTGAACCCCTCTGTGCAAGGCATTTAGGATCTCATCAGGTTGAGTAATGCCATTTTCACTAATAATCTGATTCAATAAGTTATGTCCGATCATACTCATAAATGCTCCCGGAACACCATGACCGGTACAATCCACTGCAGCAATTATTTTTTTGCCATCTTTCACCCCAAACCAATAAAAATCACCACTTACTATGTCTTTTGGCTTATATAAAATAAATGACTGGGGGAAATATTTAAAAATTTGTTCCAGCGGGGGTAAAATAGCCAACTGAATACGTTTCGCATACTGAATACTGCTTGTAATGTCTTTATTTTTTTGCGCCAACTCCTGCGTTCTTTCTTCCACTTTTTCTTCCAGAATTTTATTTTCGCGCTTAATCGAACTTGTTCTGTATTTCACAAACCCCCAAAAACCGCCAATGATAATTAAAACACACAGTGCATAAAACCATTTTGTTTTCCAGAAAGGAGGATTGATACGAATATGAAGTGTTAATCCTTCATTGTTCCAGGTTCCATCGTTGTTTGCTCCACGAACACGTAATACATAATCACCACCGCTTAATTCGGTATAACTTGCATAACGCTGTGTGCTGGGTGGCGACCAATCTTCATCTACTCCTTCCAACATATAAGAGTATTTATTTTTACCCGGCATCTGATAATCCAAAGCCACAAAATCAAAAGAAAAGAAATTTTGTTTGTAGGTAAGTTCCAAATATTTTTTATCATAAATCAAAGTATCCATCAGCACTTCTTTACCAAAACGCTTATAGGAAATAATATGAACTTGAGGAATGTTTGGATTGTCCTGAATTTTATCCGGCTGAAAAGTATTAAAACCATTTACTCCGCCTAAAAATATTTCTCCGTCTTTGCATTGATGATAAGCTCCCTGATTAAATTCTAACCCTTGCAAACCATCATTTACATCGTAATTCCTAAAAGCAGAACCATTTTCATTTTTTATGGAAGGATTAAATTTAGAAACACCTTTGTTTGTACTCATCCACAAGTTCCCTTTCTCATCAGGCAAAATGCAATAAATAAAATCATTTGGTAATCCGTCTTTTTCGAAAAAGGAAGTAAACTTACCTGTTTTTGTATCCAGTTTATTTAATCCGTTGGAAGTACCAAACCACATGTCGCCTTCTTTATCTTCATAAGAACAATTTACAGAATTGGAACTGATACTATTCAATTTTTCATTTCTGTCAAACGTTTTAAAAACATTGGATTCGTGATTGTATTTAACCACACCACCTCCATCTGTAGCTATCCAAATATTTTTTTTACTGTCCTCGTAAATATTGTAAATATTATTTATACTTAATCCACTGCTACTATTGTAATTAGTAAAATTTTCGGTGGTTTTATGATACAAAAACACTCCTGCACCATATGTTCCAACCCAAATATTTCCTCTTGAATCTTCTAAAATGGAAACAATTGTAGCGGCATTTACAGTTTTAAACTCTGAATACGATTGAACTTTTTTAGTCTTTTTATTATACGTATTCAAACCATCACCCCAAGTACCAACCCATATAATACCATCCTTATCTTCAAGCAAAGAAAGTATAGAGTTGTTACCAGATGTGGATAATTGAGGGTACTGCTGAAACGTATTAGTTTCCCTGTCAAGTGTTGCAAGGCCACCACGACCAGTTCCAATCCATACCAAACCATCACGATCTTCCATCAACGAAAGAACTAAATTGCTTTTAAACGACTTACTAGCATCTAAATTTATATTGTACAATTTGAATTTACTAGATGCACGGAAATGCGCATTTACTCCGCCTCCTTCTGTACCAACCCAAACAGAACCTACTTTATCATGATAAATATATTTTATCTGATTGCTGGTAATACCGGTGAGATTTTTTTCATCAAAAACAATATTCCTAAATCTGCCTGTTTTTTTATTGTATAAAACTATTCCATCACCATAAGTTGCAAACCACAATAAGCCATTCGCATCTTCTGTAATATTCATTATCTGATTATTAACCAATGAATTTTGATCATTGGGATTATTTCTAATGTTTTTAATAAATGTTCCTGAATGTGGATCGAAAATTTGAACTCCTTCACCGTATGTTCCAATCCAAAACATTCCTTCTTTATCCTCATAAATAGTTCTGATTAGATTAATATTCTCATACAGCAATTTTCCTGCATTATTTACTTGATTGTAATGTTGAAACTCTCCAGTTTTTTTGTCATACGAATTTAATCCACCTCCGTATGTTCCTATCCACAACTTCCCATCGGCAGCCTCTAACAAACACCAGGCATTATTACTAGAAATAGTATTAGCATTTGTATTATCATTCAAAAACCGGGTAATTTTTTTGCTCTTTGGATTATATGAATTCAATCCATCGTCCGTTCCAATCCATATCAAACCTTCTTTATCTTCCAAAATAGACTTAACGTTATTGTTACTCAAACTATTTTTATTTCCTTGAACACCTATATGATGGATAAATTTTCCTGTGCTTAAATTATACGCATCAAAACCTCCACCGTTAGTACCAATGAGCAATTCGCCATTTTTGGTTTCGTATAGCACATTGATAAAATTATTTGAAAGTGAGTTGGAATCTAATTGGTTATTTTTAAAAACAGTGATGTTATAGCCATCGTACTTGTTTAAACCATCCTGAGTTCCGAACCACATAAAACCTCTGCTATCCTGCAAAACACAGTTCACCACTCCCATGGATAAACCTTGTTCGGAATTAATGTGGCTGAATTTAAATTCTTGGGAATTACCGGAAGTAGTAAACCCAAGAACTATTGATAAGATTAATAAGACTCGTAAATATGTTGAGTAAATTCTATTCAAAATGTATTATTTGGAAGTAAATATAGGAATTTTTAGGAAAGGTAATTGAGTGATTAGGTGATTAAGTAATAAGGTAATAAAGTGGTACAACATGAAGTAATTATTATAAGATGAAACAGAAGCATTTATACAAGATTTGAGCCCCCTTATTACTTTATCACCGTTACCTCAAATTCGTATCCCAATCACTAATATATCATCCACCTGCTCTAAATTTCCTTTCCAATTTATCAACTCCTCATTAAGCTCTTTCCTCTGTTCTTCCATCGATTTTTCCGAAATAGATAATAGTAGTTCCTGTAATTTTTTATACTTAAACTTTTTTCCTTTTGTTCCGCCAAACTGATCAGCATAGCCATCCGTAAATGCGTATACTATGTCCCCTTTCTGAAGTTTTATTGTTTGTAGATTAAATGAATTTACATTTTCAAAATACATCCCGACAGGCATTTTATCAGGTTTATATTCTATAAGTTTTTTATCTCTAACTAACCATAGTGGATTGTTGGCTAAGGCCACATCTAATTTCATTGCATTAAAATCAAAGGAACATAAAACACAATCCATCCCATCTTTTGATTTTACTTCTGCCCCTTCAGGATTCAAAACTTTTATAATCTCTTCGCGTACATCATTTAGAATCAAATCAGGACTAATAATTTTTTTTTCATTTATAGTATCGCTTAATTTGGATATATTTAATAAACTCATAAATGCTCCAGGAACACCATGACCTGTACAATCAGCAGTAGCTAATATAAATCTTGAATTACCACTTGTTGATGATACATTTTGAGCCCAATAAAAATCACCACTGACAATATCTTTTGGTTTGTAATAAATAAAAAAATCGGGAAGATTTTTTTTCAACAATGTGTCGCTTGCCAAAAGTGCCTGCTGAATACGTTTTGCATAATGTATGGAGTCTGTAATTTCTTTATTTTTCTCATCCACCATCATTTTCTGTAATTCAATAATTGCTTTTTGCCTCCGAATCAATCTAAACCTATTGAAAAGCAAAACTGAAAAAAACAACACTACAACCAATCCTCCAACAACACTATAACTGATAATTTTTTGACGATTTAAATTGGCTAGAGAAACTGCGTCTTTTTTTTCTTGCTCCAATTCTTCCAGTGCCTGCTTTTTTTCAAAATCAAAATTCATTTCTGTCCTAACAAATTTTTCAGTATTTTCAGCATTAAACAAACTATCCCTTGCTGCAATATATGCTTGGTAATGCAACAATTCGTTTGCAACATCTTTTTTCTGATGATATATATCAGCAAGAATTTTTTCAGTAATCTTAATTTGGTCTAAGCCATCAATTTCTTTTGCAATAGTTAAACTTTCAAAACAACATCTGATTGCATCATCATATTTTTTTTCATTTAGAAAAACATTTCCAATGTTTGCTTGCACCATTGCAATGCCTTCTTTGTTTTCTATTTCACGATGAATAGCTAATGACTTATTAAAATATTCGAAAGTAAGTAGTAAGAGAGAGTCTGTAGTTTTATCGGAATGCTTTTTTGCGACTTTATATTCATCCTCATATAACGCTCCAATATTATTCAAAGTAGCAGCTATTCCGCTTTTATCATTTTTTTCTTCAAATATTTTTAATGCTCTTTTTAAATACTCTAACGCTTTTGATAATTCACCTCTGATTTGATAAATCCCAGAAATGTTAATCAAAGAAAAGGACACGGCCTTTTTATAATCAATTTCTTCAGCTATTTTTAATGCTTTCAAATAACTTTCTAAAGCTTTATCCGAGTTTTTTTGTGCATCATATATTACACCAATATTTGTATAAGCACTTGCTATGCCTTTTTTATAATCACACTCCTCATTGTATTTAATAGCTTTAAAATCATACTCCAATGCTTTGGGGTAATTTCCTTGATTAAAATAAATCAAACCTAAATAAGAAGCAGTTTTTCCTAACTCTTTTTTATCTACTATATTTTCGCCAACCTTAAGTGCTTTTAAAAAATAACTAAGGGCTTGAGAATAATCCGATTCAAAATAATAACTTATCCCAATTCTATTTAAAGAAGAATAAATAAGAGATTTATCGTTGATTGAATATGCAATTGACAACGCTTTTTGCCCATTCTCAATACATCTTATAACTTCCCCTTGTTCGTCATATACTTTTGCAAAGTTCAAGTATGCATTTACGCTTCCGGATTTAAATCCAATTTTTTCGGAAAGAGATAATGCATTCTGACAAGAGGAAAAAGATTTATCCAACATATCCTTTTTCCAATAACTATCGGCAAGCTGATTCAATACATTTACTTTGGAAGTGTCTTCTTTGGATATTTTTAAGATATTGAGAAGAGAATCAATTTCAGGTGACTGTGCTTTCAAACAGCACAAGCAAAGTATCAAGAAAAAAGTAAAAATAAACTTGAAACTTTTTTGCATAAAACGAATCATTAAATTCTAATTCCTATGACTAATATATCATCAACTTGATCTAATGAACCTTTCCAAAGTTCGTGATGATAATTCAAAATATGTTTTTGTTCTTCCATGGTGTTGTCCTGCATTTCAATCAACAACTCCTGGAATTTTTTGTACTTGAATTTTTTTCCATTCGGACCACCAAACTGATCGGCATAACCATCAGTAAATAAATAAACGGAATCTCCTTTTTCTAATTTGATAGTGTGATTCGTAAATACTTTTACTGCTGCATCATCCGTATCAGCACCAATTGCCAGCTTATCCGGTTTTACTTCAATAAATTGTTTTTGACGAACTATATACAATGGATTATTTGCTCCGGCATACTGCAATTCTAATTTTTCAAAATTGATTGCACACAAAGCCATATCCATTCCATCTTTAATGGAATTTAATGTTTTGGTAATTTCTTTGTTCAAAAAACCCAATGCATCGGCAGGAGAATTAACTGCAGCTGCAGTAGTCGTTTGATTTAAAATTGTACTTCCAATAATACTCATCAAAGCTCCAGGAACACCATGCCCGGTGCAATCCACCGCGGCCATCACCACAATATTATCTGAAGGTTTTCCATCCTGTGGTGTAGTTTTTACTGCTGCGTGCCAATAAAAATCTCCACTCACAATATCTTTCGGTTTAAACAAAATAAAATAATCTTTTAAAACTAAGTCTATTTTTTCCTGAGGAGGCAAAATAGCTTGCTGAATACGCTGAGCATAATTGATACTATCTCTGATGTCTTTATTTTTCTCTTCAATGATTTCGTTTTTTATCTCCAGTTGATTATTGGATTCAGCCAAAGCCAAACGGGAAATGATTTCTTTTTTGGTAAGATTGGTACGTGTATGAATTAACAAAATTGTAAACAATGCCACTGAAAGAGTAAGCATTCCGCCATTGATTAATATATCGCCAGTTTTTAAATGCCCGAACAACCAAAAACAAACAACATTGGCAACAAGGGAAAGTACAACCACCATAACAGAATAAAACGGGCGCCATAAAACAAACATTCCGGCACCAATAAATAAAGCAATGTATGCAAACGTGTGTTTTTGCAATTCATCCACATTCATAACACTAAACATGTATGCATTTTGAATAGAGATACCAACAAAAGGAATGAATGCGATAATTTCGGGACGGTTAACGAGTTTGTTTTTCGACAGCACGACAAAAAGTGTGATCACCGAAACAGCAACACGAAAAATAAGGAAATCAATAAAATGGAAAGGACTGTTAAAATAGTCACCAATAGCCCAAATGGGATTTAAGCCCACTGCAACCCATGCAATAAGCACATGGTACTTGAAAGCAGCAGCCTTTAATTCGGTTTGCCAATCAACAGGAGTAATTTGATTGATTTTTGCCATAATGTTTTGTTACTACTGTCAAATTTAATCAATTGGGGCTAATAATTTCTATTTTTGTACAAATAATCTTAAAATGTCTGGAAGTAAACATAATGAATGGTTTAAATGCTGGTTCGACTCGCCTTACTACCATGTATTGTATAAAAACAGAGATTTTTCGGAAGCTGAATTGTTCATTGATAATCTTCTCCAATTAATACGACCTGAAAAAGCAAATCGATTTTTAGATGTTGGATGTGGCAAAGGTCGCCATGCAATTTATCTCAACAAAAAAGGATTTGATGTAACAGGAATTGACCTTTCACAAAAAAGCATTTCCTGTGCAAAACTTTCGGAAAATGAAACCTTGCATTTTTATACACATGATATGCGAAAACTTTTTCGCAGCAATTATTTTGATGTTGCTGTTAACCTGTTTACCAGCTTTGGTTATTTTGAAAAGGAGCGAGATGATTATGCTGTTATCAATTCAGCTAGTAAAGCTTTAAAACCAAACGGAATTTTTGTGTTGGATTTTATGAATTCGAAAAAAGTGATGAATCAACTTTCCTGTAGTGAAACAAAATTGATTGATGAAATTGAATTCAATATCAGCAAAACACATGAAAATAATTTCATTGTAAAAAAAATTGATTTTATTGATAAAGGGGGAAAATACCATTTTGAAGAAAGAGTGAAAGCATTGACACTAAGTGATTTTCAGAAATACTTTGAAGCAAATAAACTTAAAATAGTACATTTGCGGGGAAACTATGGCTTAGAGGAGTTTGATGTTGAGAGCTCCGAGAGATTGATTATTGTGGCGAGGAAGGAATAGAACCTGCCTACCGGCAGGCAGGCGCAGATTGTTTCAACTGTCATCCCGTGCCACGACACGGGATCTCCCAATTGAGAGCAGTGTTTCTAATTAGCAGATACCGTGTCGCGGCACGGTATGACGATTACGAGAGAGAGTGAGCTCTAAAAAAACTCACACAAACAAAATGGATTATTTAATGTACATCATTCTTTTTTTATCTGTTATCATTAGCGGAGTGAGTGTGTTGTTTATTAATATCAGCAGTAAAAATTTAAAACTATTACTATCTTTCAGTGGTGCATTTTTATTTGCCATAAGTGTTTTGCATCTTATTCCAGAAATTTATTCATCCGGTACAGAAAATGTCGGAATCTATATTTTAATTGGATTTTTTGCTCAGATATTATTAGAGTTTTTCTCGGAAGGAATTGAGCACGGACATATTCATGTACACAAACACGATCATCATCACAATGCTTTTCCGTATGCGATGATGATTGGACTTTCTATCCACTCGTTTTTAGAAGGAATGCCATTGGCTGCTACAGAAGCAAATTCACATAACTCTTTATTGACAGGAATTGTGATGCATAACATTCCTATTGCTATTGCATTAATGACGATGCTGCTAGCATCACATATCAGCAAAAAAAATGCAATTATGTGGTTGGTTGTTTTCGCATTAGTAACACCACTAGGAACATTTGTGAGTTATGCTATCGGACAAAACATGTTGTTGAATCTATCCATTTACTTTGATAAAATAATGGCCGTAGTAGTTGGTATTTTCTTACACATTTCAACAACAATTTTATTTGAATCCAGTGAAAATCACAGATTCAATTTCATTAAGTTTGTGATGATTTTGTTGGGTGCAGGGACTGCTATTGTTTTGATGTAGACATCCCGAACTCATCCCCCTACCCCCTTCAAAGGGGGACACACTCCGATAACAATACTTGATAGTTTGTTTTAAATCTTTCGATTCTAAATAACAGAATCCCCTAGCCCCCTTTTCCAAAGGGGGAATAAAAAAAACGCCTCTCTAATTGAGAAGCGTTTCATTATTATCTTAAGTCTTATTTCAACTTCGACAAAGCTGTTTTAATTGCATCGAAATCAGGATACGAACCTGCATCTTCCAAAATTTCGGAATGCTGAACAACTCCGTTTTTGTCGATCACAAAAGAAGCACGTTTACTTACTCCTTTTAATCCGTGAATCCACTCATTGTATATACAACCATAGGCTGTAGAAGCTTCTTTGTTAAAATCTGACAACAAAGTAAAATTGTAATTGTTCAACTCCTTGAACTTCGCTAATGTAAAGGGCATATCTACTGATATTCCAAATACTGTAGCATTTAAATCGTTGTAAAACGACAGTTCATCACGGGTTTGACACAATTCTTTTGTACATGTTCCTGTAAATGCTGCCGGGAAAAACAACAATACTACATTCTTACCTTTCTGGTCGGCTAATGATACCAGGTTTTTATCCGAATCCTTTAATGAAAATAAAGGTGCATTTTGTCCTACTTGTGCGCTCATTTTTTTTGGTTTTAGACTATGAATAACTCTTAATAAATATATTATTGTCCGCAAATTTAAAAAATTATATTTGCAATGAACTTTAAAATAATTTAAAATGAACAAATACCTAACTGAACTCATCGGAACATTTTTTTTAGTCTTGGTAATCGGACTAACAGGCAATCCTATCGCGATTGGTGGAATATTAGTAGTAATGGTTTATATGGGCGGCCACGTTTCGGGTGCACATTATAATCCTGCTGTTACATTGGCTATATACATGAGAAAGAAGATTGAGGCGAAGGATGCGATGATGTATATGATTTTCCAGATTACAGGAGCTATTTTGGCTGCTGTTATTTATCATTTGGTGAAAGGACATGCATTTGCACCAACTCCGGCAGAAGGTTTCCACTATAACTTAAAGCCATTAATGATTGAAATGTTGTTCACATTTGCTTTAACAATGGTGATTTTAAATGTTGCTACACACTCAAAAACAAGCGGTAATTCCTTTTACGGAATTGCAATTGGTGTTACTGTTTTGGCTGCTGCTTTTGCAGGTGGCCCTGTTTCAGGTGGCGCTTACAATCCTGCAGTTGCTATCGGACCAATTTTAGTTGATACAATTATGGGCGGAAGTTCAATCAATACTATTTGGATTTATCTTGTTGGCCCTTTTGTTGGCTCTGCAATTGCTGCAATAATTTATACTTATATGAATCCGGAAGAAAAATAATTTCTCGGCTTCGCTCGAAATGACAAAAAAGTCGAGATGACAAAAAAAGAGGGATGACAAAATAAAAAACGAAATACTATGAATCAAAACTTTTCCGGAATACTCAACATCATTTTAGTAATAGCAGTAGCGATATTGTACTTCCTGCACTTTTCAGGCCCTTCAACTCCCGACTTGGCAGTTGCAACAGATTCTACAGTTGTGGAAAAACCAATTGTAAAAGCTCCTACAGATATTAAGGCTTCAAAAATTGTATTTGTGAACTTGGATGTTTTAAGTGAAGGATATGACTTTTTAAAAGATGTTAGTGCATCTGCTCAGGCAGAACAAAACTCTTTGCAAAATCAATATCAAACAAAAGGGCAAAAGCTTCAGGATGACTATATGGCTTTTCAGGATAAAGCAAACGGAGGATTATTGTCAGACAATCAAATTCAGGCTGAGCAGGAAAAGTTTGCTAAACGCAAAGATGAATTGGATCAACTTCAACTTAAATCAGAAGCATTGGGAGAAAAAATTCAAGCTAGAACAGAAGAAGCCCGCAAGAATTTAACTGACTACATTAACGAATACAATAAAACAGGAAACTATAATTATGTATTAACTTATAGTGAAGGTCCATTGAGTCCGGTTTTATTAGCAGACCCAAGTTTAGATATTACAGCAGATATTTTAGATGGAATTAATTCTCAGTATAGAGCTAAGAAAAAAAAGTAGACAAATAAAAAGAGTCGACAGTAGACAAGTAGGAAATAGACAAATAAAAAAGAAGGAACATTCAAAAGGAATAAAAATGGAAACAACTTCAACTACAGGAACATTGATTCACAAAATAAAGCACGTTGAAATATTTCATGATACCTTTAAGATCGGGAATAGATATACTCCAACAGCTGAGGTTGGCGAAAACGAATATATGTTGCGTTACAATTTAATTAAAGAAGAAAACGAGGAATATTTAGAAGCTTGTAAAAATGGCGATTTAGTTGAAATTGCAGATGCTTTGGGTGATCAGCTTTATATTTTATTCGGAACCATTTTACGTCATGGGTTACAACATAAAATAGAAGAAGTATTTGATGAAATACAAAGAAGCAATATGAGCAAACTGGATGAGAACGGACAACCTATTTTCAGAGAAGACGGAAAGATTATGAAGAGTAATTTATATTTCAAGCCAAATATTAAAACTATTCTGGAAAAATAACCAATAGTTCCTTCTCCTATTGTTTATGCAAATACTTTATAGATCATAATTATTCCTGAAATCATCAAAATAATTCCAGCTACAATACTTACAATTCTCAGCACTTTCTCACTTAAAAGTTTACTTATCTTATTTGCGGAATAGGCCTTCAAAACATCCGTAAAAAAAACGGTTAACAATGAAACTACAAAAAACAAAAGCACATGAATAAATGTGTACTCTTTATTTGAGCTAACCGTTACTACACAAGCCATCCACAAACCTATCACAACGGGGTTTAACATATTAAGGAAAAAACCTTTTATAATGTACAATGGAATGCTAACAGCTTTTATAGCCATATCTTTTGCTTCTAACTCTTTTTCTTCTGCTACTCTGGCTTTGAATTGAAACACACTAAAAAAGCCAAACATCATCAACACTGTTCCTCCAATTAGTCCTACATAAATTTTATTTTGCGGACTATCTAAAAATTGTGCAACCCCAAAGTATGCCAAGAAAACACAAAGTATATCACTTAAAAAAATTCCAAATGCCAAACCTAAAGCCGGCTTAAAACCACGCTTTGCACTCGTTTGAATGAGGGCAAAAAACGAAGGGCCTAAAGACAAAGCAAGTGCAAGTCCTAAAGTCAATCCCGAAAAAATGGCTTTAAAAATCATTCTTTATTTTTAATTTTTAAATAGGACTCCCAATCCATCTGCTGATTATTTTTTAAAACACGTGGAAACTTATTTGATGAACCTAATTTTCCTTTTGTTTTCATGTAATCATAAAATACGCTGCTAGGAAAAACATCCACTATTACATCTTTTAATGCTGCAATACGTTCCACTTTGTAATCGTCATTTAATTCTTTTAATGTTTCGTCAATTTTATTGCGTAGTTCTTTCACATCTACTTTATCGTCTGTTCCAATAAACCAGTGATGTGCAAACATAGTATCGTAGCTAATTCCTGCAACTGTAAATTCTTTTATATCAATATTCAATTGGGCCGAAACAAGTTCAATTGCTCTATTCATATTATCCTGCGACAAATGTTCTCCGCATAAACTCAAAAAATGTTTTGTTCTTCCTGTAATAATAATTTCATCTCTTTCCAAAGATGTGAATTTAACTACATCACCAATCAAATAACGCCATGCACCCGAACATGTAGTAATTAATAGTGCGTACTCCACTCCTTCCTTCACCTGATCAATGTGAAGCGTCTCCGGATTTTCTACAATATTACTGTCTTCATCAAAATTCTTTTCATTAAACGGAACAAATTCATAAAACAAACCATTGTCCAGCATCATTTTCATAGACTCAGATTCCTGGCGAGTTTGAAAAGCTACGTATCCTTCAGAGGCCAAATAAGTATCCATGTAAAAAATCGGACGAGCCAATAATTTCTCAAATCCTTTTTTATACGGAGCAAAAGAAACACCTCCATGGATATAGACATTAAGATTAGGCCAGATATCATGTATTGTTTCTACATTATAATCAGCAATTATTTTTTCAAATAAAATCTGAATCCAAGCAGGAACTCCACAAATAATTCCAATGTCCCAGTTTTTCGCATTTTTTGCAATCTCTTCTAATTTCGATTCCCAGCTTCTTTCACGGGCAATCCGCTTACCTGGCTTATTATATCCCTGAACATAAAACGGAATAGTGCTGGTGGTGATTCCACTCAAATCTCCTTCATAATAAATTCCATTGTATTTCAAATCGGTGCTTCCTCCAACCATCAAAACTCCTCTTTCAAAATGTTCTTTCGGCAAACCTAAATGAACTTGAGAGATCATTTGTCGCAAACTCACTTTCTGAATCACTTTGAGCATGTCAGTTGTAACAGGAATATATTTACTGGACGATTCGGATGTACCGGAGCTGAGCGCGAAATATTTTATTTTGTTTGGCCAGCAAACATTTGGTTCACCATCCCGGGTACGGTGCCACCAATTTTTGAACATGGAATTATAATCATGTGTTTTTACAGTTCTTTGGAAAGCAGTAATCACATCATCTTCACCCAATATTTTGGAAAAATTATAATGCTCTCCAAATGCTGTGAACTCAGCTTTAGTGAGCAACTTTTTTAGGACTTTCGTTTGCTGTTTATACCCGTCTTTCTTACGAATTTTAGGTAACCTTTCTCTTATTTCAAACGATCGCTTTATTACCGAACCTATGATTGCCATTCTATGAGATAATTTGAATAAATTTTCACTAAAATAGCAATTTAAAACAAAATTTCATCATTTTTATGAAGTAATTCATGCCAAAAGAAATCCCTTTATGTTATTGAGAATTTTTTCTTGTGCTTTATTTTTTATTCACTCACAATTGAATTTCGCACAGGAATGCATATTAAAAAATGCTCATGCTCATAATGACTACAAGCACAAGCATCCATTATCAGATGCTTTGCAAAATAAATTTGCTAGTATTGAAGCAGATATTTTTTTGATAAATAGTAAATTAATTGTTTCTCATACGCGTCCATTCTTCAAAAAGAAAAGAACCTTAGAGTATTTATATTTAAAACCTTTATTGGACAGCTGTTTGAAAAACAATGGAAAAGTATACTCCAATTGTAATGAGTCGTTGATACTTCTGATCGATTTTAAATCGGATGCTGAAAAAACATATGAAAATTTAAAAACTTTTCTCCTTCCTTATTCTTCTATTTTGAGCAAATATGAAAATGGAAAAACAATTACAAATGCTGTCACTATTATTTTAACAGGAAACAAACCTTATGACGCTTTACAAAAAGAAAATTCAAGATTTGCATTTATTGATCAAAGTTTATTAGGATTAGAGAAGCCTTTTGATAATACTATTTGCTTGATGGCAAGTACAAAATATTCGAATGTCTTAACCTGGAAAGGAAAAGGGGAAATACCCAAACAAGAAAAAGAAAAACTAATAGCTTTGGTAAATCAAGCACATCTGCAAGGAAAAAAAGTGAGATTGTGGGCTTCACCTGAAAATAAAAAAGTGTGGACAGAATTATTAAACTGCGGAGTTGATTTAATTAATACAGACAAACTGGAAATGCTGGGAGAATTTCTGAAGGAAAAAAAATAATTATCTCCCTTCTATAATTTTTGAGCGCAATGCATGAACTTTTGAATGAATGGCAATTAATTGTTTTTCATTCATAGCAATATCATTACTTATTGTATTGTACTCCGAAGCAATGCCTTTTAATTCAGTCATAATTTCAGAAACAAAAGCATCTCTCTTATACTCGTCTAACAATTTTACTACAATCAATAAACTTTGTTTTTGTTCTGAAATGACTTTATACAAAGAACTGTTTTCGGAATTTTTTGGTGTATCAATAAATGTTTTTGTTGAAAGGTACAATCCTTCCAACCAACTTCCGGCTACTACCAATGCTGCCATTCCAACTCTGTCGTCACCTTTTAAAGATTTGTCAACTTGATTATAGGAATCGTAAACAATTCGAGTAAGTGAATCTTTATTGTCCTTATACTTTGAATACTTATCCATTGTAGTCTGGTCAAATGCCAAAGGAATGTTTAGCTCTTCAGCCAACCTTTTAGTAGCTTTTATGTAAGCTCCCATTTGCTGAAACTCTTCATATGTAACAGAATAAGCTAAGTCGGCACCATAAATTCCCAAATTCATTGCTTTAGAATTGTACAAATTATATTTTGTAACGCTGGCAACTTCATTCATTGCCTTTTGACTAAAAGGAACTTTTTTAGCATATAAATTATCAAGAATTTCGAAAGGGAAAGGAATATCGCTTATTACCATATCATATTTTCCCGGGGCTACTGTAGCAGACTTATTTTCTTCTGAAGTTAGTGAATCGGAAGAATTGAAAGTAGCATCTTTTGTTGTAGTTGTATCATTGCTGCAAGCGGCAACAAGCAATACAAAGGAAAGCAGTGATGTATTTAAGAGAGTTTTGCTATTCATTAATGCCAATTTTCAAGTTCGTTTTACGAAGAGTATCGGATAAAGTTCCAATTAATCAGAAAATAAAAAAGGGCCTAAGCCCTTCAATGATTATTTTTTATTGTATTTAAAATCATGGTTGTTTTTAATTGATTTTAATGATTCGTAAATCAACTTTATCACATTCTCTACATCTTCTTTGTGAACACTCTCAACAGTAGTATGCATATAACGAAGTGGCAAAGAAATCAAAGCAGAAGGAACCCCACCAACCGAATATGCAAATGCATCGGTATCTGTACCGGTTGCTCTTGAAGCTGCAGCACGCTGGAACGGAATTTTCTTTTTAGTAGCAGCATCAATTATTAATTTCAGTAAATTATTTTGAACAGCCGGACCGTAAGTTAAAACCGGACCTTTACCACAAGCCAAATCACCGCTAGTGACTTTGCTCATCATAGGCGATTGGGTATCGTGACAAACATCTGTAATGATAGCAACGTTTGGTTTAATTGTTTGTGTTATCATTTCTGCTCCACGTAAACCAACTTCCTCTTGAACCGAATTTGTAAAATACAATCCGAAAGGCAATTTGGTTTTACTTTCTTTTAATAAACGAGCCACTTCAGCAATCATAAATCCACCTACTCTATTGTCCAATGCTCTTCCTACATAATATGTATTATTCAATGTCATGAATTCGTCTTCATAAGTAACTACACAACCTACGTGAACACCCAATGCCTCTACTTCTTTTTTTGTTGAACATCCACAATCCAGAAAAATATTTTTTAATGAAGGCGGCTCTTCTCGGGCTGCATCACGGACATGTATTGCCGGCCATCCAAAAACAGCTTTAATAATTCCTTTAGAAGTATGAATATTTACACGTTTAGATGGAGCAATCATGTGATCGCTTCCTCCATTTCTTCTTAAATAAATAAATCCATCAGTAGTAATATAGTGTACAAACCAGGAAATTTCATCAGCATGTGCTTCAATAACCACTTTGTAAGTAGCCTTTGGATTGATTACCGCTACAGCAGTTCCATAATTATCAGTAAAATAATCATCAGTATAAGGTTTGATATAATCCAACCAAAGTTTTTGTCCTTCGCTCTCAAATCCTGTTGGAGAAGCATTGTTTAAATACGCTTTTAAAAAATCAAGCGATTTTGCATTCAATATTGATTTAGATGCTTTTGTTTTCGGAGTACTTTTTTTTGCCATTGTGTTAGTTCATTTGTTCACTAGTTTATTGGTCTGCCTACAGCAGGCAGGTTCATTAGTGAAACTGTGTGTATTGTTTTCTTTTTATTTCTTTTGATCCCGATAGCTATCGGGATTGACTTTTTTCTCTTTTAACTTGTCTACTGTCGACTTTTTTATTTGTCTACTTTTTCGCCACCCAACTTTCTACCATTTCTTCCAAAATATCCATTGGAACGGGACCAGAAGTTAAAATAACATCGTGAAATTCGCGAATATCAAACTTATCTCCTAATTTTTTCTTTGCATTTTCTCTGAGCTCAATAATTTTGATCATTCCTATTTTGTAGCCGGTTGCCTGAGAAGGCCATACAATATAGCGTTCTATCTCTTTTTTATTATCACCTTCCGGATTCGGAGTATTTTCTTTAAAGTATGCCAAAGCTTTTTCTCTCGACCATTTTTTTCGGTGAATTCCCGTATCAACTACTAATCTTGCTGCTCTGAATAATTCCATTGCCAATCTTCCAAAATCAGAATACGGGTCTTGATAAAAACCAATTTCTTTTGGCACCAATTCCGAATACAACGCCCAACCTTCAATATAAGCTGTGTTTCCGCCATGCATTCTGAATTTAGGAATTCCTTTTAATTCCTGAGCAATGGCAATTTGCATGTGGTGACCTGGTATTCCTTCATGATAAGCCAATGCCTCCATTTGATAAATAGCTTGATCAGCCATGTTGTACAAATTGATATAATATCTTCCCGGACGGGAACCGTCAATTGCAGGATCTTCATAGAAAGCTCCACCAGCTGACTTTTCACGAAATGCTTCAACAGGCTTTACAACTATATCGGCTTTAGGTTTCGTTAAAAATAATTTACCCAACTCCTTTTTCATATCATCAATAATCTTCACAGCTTTCACTCTATATGCTTCTTTTCCTGCTTCATCATTGGCATAATAAAACTGTTTGTCTTCCCGCATAAAATCAAAAAACTCCTGAAGGTTATCACTTTTGAAATTTACTTTTTTCATAATTACTCTCATTTCATCATGAATACGGGCAACTTCTTTTAAACCTATTTCATGAATTTCGTCTGCTGTTAAACTTGTAGTAGTAGTTTGTTTTAAAGCAAAATCGTAATAAGCATTTCCATCCTGCACTTTCCATATTCCATCTTCTGTTGTTGATTTTTTTTCTAATTCTGTCCAATAAGCAGCAAGTTTATCATATGCAGGTTTTACTGATGTCTTCAACGCTTCGGTTGCTTTTACAATCAACGATTGTTTTTCTTCTCCTTTACAATCTTTCAATGCGTTTACTTTTTTCATAAAATCTTCTAATAAAGGATTTGCATTATTAGATTTATCAAATGGTTGTCCGCTTGTCATATTTTTACAATCATTCAGCACATAAGGAAAAACAAATTTTGGAGGAATAATATTTTTTGATTCACGTAATTTTAAATTTTCAATTAGCTGTTCAAATAAATTGCTCATTCCGTTTAATCGGGAAACATACGCTTCTGCATCACTTACATTTTCAATAGCATGTACATTTATTAAAAAAGTAGGAACATCCGTATGTAAGCCACCCATTTGATTCATAGGATAATCAAATAAATGCCATTTATAGTTTTCAATAGCATCTTCACATGCTTTTTCAAACAAACGATAGCTTATTTTAGTTTGCTCATCCAAAGATTCAACTTTGAAATTTTTATGAAGTGAATCCAAGTTAGCTTTTGTAATCTCCACTTCTTTTTGAATACTCGCTTCACTTATATCCTGCCATTTACCATAATCTTTTTTAATTCCGTATACAGATTGCTGCATAGGATCCCTATCAATTTTGGCATCAAAAACCCGGTCAAAAAACTGATTTGCCTTTTTACTTTCTTCGGCAATTTGCTCTGCAGAAATTTTTTCACCTGATTTACTTTCAGAAGAAGAATTACAAGCAGAAAATAAAACAGAGAGAATAAAGGAGCTAAAAAATATTTTTTTCATACTACAATGATATTAAAATAATACAATTATAAAATAAAGAAAGTGACAAATGGTATTAAATCAATAAAAGCATTTGCATATATTACTATATATGAGGACTTTGCAAACAATTCAACAAATTTCATAAGCTACTTTGGTCCGATTTTTGAAAAAATATCAGTCTTTTATACTATTGAAAATTCTTACTATATTTATCCCTATCTAAAACGATAAAACTATGAAAGTGAAGAAATTACTTCTTGTCTTGTTCTGCTCTATTGCCATTCAAAATTTAACTACTGCTCAAAACGATAGTATCGTTAAGGCAAAAGTATTGGATGACGGTTCTCAGGATGCAGAAAAATTCTACAATAGTGGAATTGCAAATTTTGCCAACAAAAATTTTAGCGGAGCTTTGAATGATTTCAATCAAGCCATTGCGTTAAAACCCGATTTTGAAAGAGCCTATTACAATAGAGGAACAACAAAGTTTGAACTAAAAGATTACAATGCCGCTATTGCTGATTTCGACAAAGCATTAACCATCAATCAAACTGCAGATAGTTATTTTAGTCGCGGACAAGCTAAATATGCTTTAGGAAATAAAGATGGTGCTACTGCCGATTATAGCAAAACAGTTGAAATAAAAGTGGATTATGCTCAGGCATATTATTACAGAGGCGGAATAAAATTCGAGAATGCTGATTATAAAGGGGCAGTCGAAGATTTTACGAAGGCTATTACTATTAAACCTGATTATGCTTATGCTTATAACGACAGAGGAAGTGCAAAGCGACAAATGGATGATTTGAAAGGTGCTATTTCAGATTACAACAAAGCATTAGTAGCAAATTCCGAATTAGCTTTCACTCACAACAATTTAGCATCTGCGAAACGTAAACAAGGTGATTTCAAAGGTGCTATCAGCGATTATACAGAAGCAATCAATCAGAAAAAAGATTATTACGTTGCTTACAACAATAGAGGAAGCGCTAAACTGGATAATGGAGATTATCAAGGCGCAATTGATGATTTCTCAAAAGCTATCCAAATTAAATCGGATTACGCTTACGCTTTTAACAATCGTGCATATGCTAAATATAAATTAAAGGATTACAAAGGAAGTGTGGAAGATTGCACAAAAGCAATTCAATTGAACGCTTCTTACGGATACGCATACTTAAACAGAGGTATTGCAAAAGAAATGTTGAGAGATAATGCCGGAGCTTGTGCTGACTGGAAAAAAGCTGCCGAGTTGGGTGTTGAATCAGCCAGAAATTATACAGGAGATTGTAAGTAATGGAATAGACAGTAGACAATAGACAAGTTAAAAAGAGAAAAATTCATACGTCAAAAGAAAAAAAGATGATACTTAAAAAAATAATATTTATCCTTTCAATAATTATTTCTACTTCTGCATTTGCTCAAAATGTTGAGTTTACAAAAGAAAATTTTAAGGATGATAAAGATGGATTGAAAGAAGCGAAAAAAAATCTTGAAAAGGGAGATGAGTTTTTTGCAATGGCAACCGTGTTTTATAAACAAGCTTTGGATCCATATTATTTGGCTGCACAAAAGTTTAATCCAAATAATGCATTGCTGAATTATAAAATTGGTAAATGTTATTTGTATTCTAATTACAAACTAAAATCAATTCCATTTTTAGAAAAAGCAATTCAGCTAAACCCGTCTGTTGACCCGCAAGTGCATTACCTGTTAGGAAAAGCATACCATTTAAATATGGAATGGGACAAAGCCATTAAAGAATTTCAAACCTTCCAACAAACATTAAAAGGAGAGGAATTAGCATTGTTAATGGGCGATGTAAATGTCCACATCAGTCAGTGTTTAACCGGAAAAGAAATGGTTAAAAATCCTATTCGGGTATTTATTGATAACGTAGGTGCTGATGTAAATTCTCAATTCCCTGATTATGGTCCTGTAATTTCTGCTGATGAATCAGTGATGCTGTTTACTTCCAGAAGAACAGGAAGTACTGGAGAAAAAATCGATCCGGAAATCAATGAATATTATGAAGATATTTATATGTCGACTCGTGTAAACGGGAAATGGACAAAAGCGGTGAACATGGGCTCCCCAATTAATACAGATAACCATGATGCGAATTCAGGATTATCGGCTGACGGACAAAAATTCCTGATTTACATCGGAAATAACAATGGTGATTTATATGAATCGGAATTAAAAGGTGATAAATGGAGTAAGCCTGATCACATGAATAAAAACATCAATACTTCTTATCACGAATCATCGGCTTGTTATACACCTGACGGAAAATCAGTTTATTTTGTGACTGATAAACCTGATGGCGGATTAGGTGACAGAGATATTTATATTTCTACAAAAGATGAAAAAGGGAAATGGGGAAAAGCTGTAAACCTTGGACCAACTATTAATACACAATATGGTGAAGAAGGAGTTTTCCTTCATCCTGATGGTAAAACTTTATACTTTAGTTCGCAAGGACATACAAGTATGGGTGGATATGATATTTTTAAAACTGTTTACAATAGCGAAACAAAAACCTGGAGCAAACCTGCAAATCTTGGTTATCCTGTAAACACTCCTGATGATGACGTTTTCTTTGTAATTTCTGCAAGTGGAAAACACGGATACTATGCGTCTTTCAACGCGAATGGTTATGGTGAAAAAGATATTTATGTAATTACTTTCCTTGGTTTAGAAAAACCAATGGTAATGAATAACGAAGATAATTTATTAGCAAGTCAGGCAGCTCCTGTTAAAGAAACAGTTATTGCTCCGGTATTAGCAATTAAAGAAGCGCAGTTAACCATCTTAAAAGGTGTTATCACTGATGAGTTAACAAAACAACCACTGGAAGCAACCATTGAAATTGTAGACAACTTAAAAAACCAGGTGATTGCTAGTTTTACTTCCAATAGCGCAACCGGAAAATATTTGGTTTCCTTGCCAGCTGGTAGAAACTACGGTATTGCTGTAAAGAAAGACAACTATTTATTTCACTCAGAAAATTTCGATATTCCAAACACAGCAGCTTATCAAGAAGTTGTAAAAGATGTTGCTTTGAAAAACATTGCAGTTGGAAGCAAAATTATTTTGAAGAACATTTTCTTCGATTTTGATAAAGCAACCTTACGTCCTGAATCAACAAACGAATTGGAACGTTTAACTAAATTATTGAACGATGTTCCTACATTGAAAATTGAAATCTCCGGTCACACCGATTCAAAAGGAGCAGACGAATACAACAAAACACTTTCTAACAACCGTGCAAAAGCTGTATTGGATTATTTAGTGAAAGCAGGAATTTCTGCAGGAAGATTAACTTCTGTCGGATTTGGTGAAGAACAACCAATTGCAACAAACGATACGGATGAAGGAAGACAGATGAACAGAAGAACAGAATTTAAGATTATTAGTAAATAAGACCTCAAAAAACCTCTCCCAAAAAGGAGAGGTTTTTTAATTAACACGTCATGCACCCAACATTAATAACCACCGCTGACGGCTCACACTCACTTTATGTGAAAGACCTTGATGAACACTACCACTCCGTTCATGGTGCAATTCAGGAAGCTCAGCATGTTTTTATTAAAACAGGAATTCAACATTTAGTTTCACAAAATTATAAGGCAATAAACATTTTAGAAGTTGGATTTGGTACCGGATTAAATACTTTGCTTTCATACTTAGAAACAGAAAAATTAAACGTAACATTAAATTATACTTCCTTAGAAGCTTTCCCTTTAAGTGCAGAGATTATTAGTCAATTAAATTATGCGAAATTAATATCCGCTACTAACAGGGAGATCCCGCCCTTCGACTCCGCTCAGGGTGACAAAAAGAATGGAAAGAATGAAATAAAAAGTATTTTTCAACAATTGCATTCTTGCGATTGGGAAAAAGAAGTTGAATTGTCAAAAAATTTCAACTTATTAAAAATTAAAAACACTTTACAAGAAATAAAATTTACAAGTACATTTGATTTAATATTTTTTGATGCATTTGGTCCCAGAGTACAACCTGAAATGTGGACAGAAGGACTATTTGCGAAAATTTTTGAAGCCACAAATAAAAATGGATGCTTGGTTACCTATTGTGCAAAAGGAGAAGTAAAGCGAACACTAAAAAAAGCAGGATTTATAGTTGAAACATTACCAGGACCTCCCAGAAAGAGAGAAATGGTAAGGGCAACAAAAAATTAAAGAATTTACATCATGCCAATCAACAAATTCATAATTCGTGTTTACGGAATACTCATTAACGAGAAAAATCAAGTTCTTGTTTCTGATGAATTAATTAAAGGACACAAAATAACAAAATTCCCTGGTGGAGGGCTGGAATATGGCGAAGGAACTATTGATTGCATAAAAAGAGAATTTATAGAAGAAACCAAAAATCAAGTAGAAGTAATAAATCATTTTTACACAACCGACTATATGCAAGTCTCAGCGTATAATCCCGAACACCAAATCATAAGCATTTATTATTTAGTAAAACCAATTTCTCCTTTTGAGCTAAAAACTACAGAAAAAATATTTGATTTTGAAGGAGGAAAGCAGCATGAGCAAACATTCCGTTGGATAGATTTAAAATCCATCTCCGAAAATGACTTTACATTGGCGATAGATAAAATTGTTGGCGGAATGCTTCAAAAAAAATCCCTCTCCTTATAAAAAGCAGAGGGATTAATTGGGGATGTAACTCCAAACTAAATTTTTTTTACAAATTTGTCTCCCGATAGCTATCGGGACCGAGCAAAGCCGAGGAACTAATTCAATCTTTGTGGTACAATCAATTCAAATTCAGGAATTGTAACGTAAAAACGGGCTTTATCTATCTTTCTTTCCATCAAATATCTTCCGCTCATTTTACCCATATCTGTAGTTAAACTGCAAGCCGATTCATATTCAAACAATTCTCCCGGCTCTAAAACAGGTTGTTCACCAACCACTCCTTCTCCATCTACCTCACTGTGCTCACTGCTGGAATCATAAATATCCCAGTGGCGTGAAATCAGTTGTACCGTATATTCACTATTATTTTCGATGGTTATTCTATAAGAAAAAAGGAAGTGACGATGTTCTGCAACCGAGTGTTCACTTTGAAACTTGGTTTCCACACTTATTTTAATTCCGTGTGTTACTTGAGTAGATTGATTTCCCATATTATTAAATTTGAGAATGCTTGATTTTACTATTATACAATATTAGACAATTCTTTTATCGGATATCAAGTATTAAGCCAAAAGGTTTTCAACATCAATTACATAATAACCTGCCTACCGACAGGTAGGCCTTTGATTCTAAGACGCTTTTTAAGGCTGAAAGTTGCTTCAACCCGTTCAAATTATATTAACAATAGGTGAGTTTTAATATTTTGGAGGTGAAATTTGTAACTGGAATGAAATATTGGAATCAATACTGCTTCATAGAGTTTAACCTCTTTATACCTATTAATTGGTCGTAAAAAGTGCCCGGTTGGCGGTGGTATACGTATATAGAATAGTCATTTTCAGTATCGTAATGCATTCCTTCTATAATGGTTTCGTCTCCGGCAGTTTCTCCGTCTTTTAAGAAGATGTATTCATAATTATAATAACCTTGTTTTAAATACAAGGTACACTCATAGCCAAAACGTTTAGCATTATAATGCAGCAGATTTTCAGTATTACATTTCCAAGCATTAAATCCTCCAAATACATATAAATTTCCATCTGTAAAAGGAACATCATAAGGCAGAAAAAATTTCACATAACAATAATCTGCCTCTACTTCACTGTCTCTTCCTTCCTGAATTTTAATTAAAAAATCACCATTCATGTCGGGCTGAGAATAATATCTTTTAAAAGTCCGCTTTTCATCGGTGTATAATTCCACATGATTTCCTAAAGTATCTGTCGTTACTTTATAAATTCTTTCAGAGTGATACCGGATGCTTTTTATATCAAAAAAACGAAATTCGTTTCCTCCTGCAAATACATTTTGCTCATCATAATCGTAAACCAATTCGTTGTCTTTCACAAAAATGGGTTTCAAATCTGTTTTTGCATTGTCCCAACGACCATTTTGCATCAACACAATTTTTAAATCTCCGTAAGGATTATTTATCTGGTAACCTGTATAGTTAATTTTAAAATCAATTTCGTGTTTGAAGAGACGGTCTTCTATAATACTTGCAGCAGTTACATTCGACTCAATTATAATTTTGTTTTGAAACACCAAAAAACGTCTGGTAATGACAATATTTTCAGGATTATTATCCTGATACACTTTTAAAATATAATTTCCTGATTTAGTAATCCGCATAGTGCTGTTTGGAAAAGTAACATTGTAATGCGTAAATTTTTGCAGAGTATTAAAAGAATATCTGTATTCATTTATAGAATTATCCAAAAAGCCATCAATGTATTCGTTGGGCATTAAATCAGATGGTTGCCAATTAGCGTTACAATGAATTATGGTATAGGAATAGTTTTTAAGATCGGCATCCAAATCATCAAAGCTCAATTTTAATTTTTCCTCTGAACCTAAACTTAAAATTGCTTTAGTAAGAATAAAACTTTCATCTCTTAACTCAACAGTTTTAATATTTTTTTTGTACACATAATCTTCATAACGGATTGCATTACTGCCATAATAATCGTCAGCCGAACTGTCTGTTGGAGTTGGAGTATTTAACGATTTCCACAAACTTACTTTCTTTTCTTTTTGCGCAAGTGAAGCGGGTACATTAAAAAGGAAGATGGATAAAAAAAGGAAGAAAAAATACCTATTGCCCATTCAGATGATTGTTTTTGTAAGTAGTATTTTTTCTATTGCAAATACTATTCCCTAAATACCAGATATTATTAGTAGCAATATCGTTATTGATTTTGATATGTGAATAATGAATCCCTTTTTCGTATTCCGGAATAGCTTTTGAACCTGCTCTTACTCCAAAAAATATACAAACCGGAAAAAGGATTATCTGTATCATTTTGATTTTTTTATTTTCAAATGGAAGAGAGAAGCTGGTAATATTTCTACGGTAAGTACGGATACCTATGTATGCAAAAAATGCAGAGGATGCAAGCAACAGCAACAAAGACCAAATCGATAAAAAAGTAACTGCTTCTTTAGGATAAATCAAATAAACCAAATCTTCTGTATTTAACAAAGATCCATATTCTCCGTAAATTTTAATATTAAAAATACTCAATACAGAAACGATAGAAATTTGCAAGATATTGTACCCTAAATTTATCTGATGAATAAGTTTGTTTTTATAAAATTGTTGCAAAACCCACAAAATATAGGGTACAATTAACATCAAACAAATAGTTGCCAAATCTAACTGAAGAGCATACAGAAAACTAAAACTAGTTTCAGAGTGTTGTCCATCAGGAATTTTAGCATGGTGATAAACTATAAAAATAACTCTGAAAAGAGCAAAGTACAGAAACCAGAATACTGTTAAACGTAATAAATAATGAATTTTTATTTTATTCCACTTAAACATATTTATCATTTATTGAATATGTAAAACACCTGTTCCATCCCTTCCTGCCTCCTGAATTGATGTAGGATTTCCATAGCAATATACGTCACCTTTATCATCAATCCTATAAATTAATAAACCTGAAGTTTTAATATAGCATAATCCAAGTGAATAGGTGTGCAGGTATGTATAACCCGTATTCAATTCAGAGGCATATAAAAAAGAAGATCCTCCGATACTGCAAGCATGTTCATTTGCGTTTCCGCGTAAAGTTAAATTGCCTATTCCGTATAAGTGAGTAATTACTTTGTTATTGTTAACTGTTAATTCAACATTGCCTGCTCCTTCAGTTCTGATATCAAATGAATCAAGAGTGATTGTGTTCAACGACTTTATATCTCCGCTTCCGTTAGAATGAATATATTTTAAACCGGGAGTTTTAATATATACGTTCAAAGGTTTCTTATAACTTCTCGCCCAGTTACATTTATTTTTATTGCGGATAATTAATTGTCCTTCTTCAACAACTGTTTCAATCAAGGGCGCTATATTTTCACCAGCTTCCACTTTTACTTCAGAATAAGTATCTTCTGTTATATATACATCTACGTCCTGTTCTGTAAATAGCCTGTCAAATGCAGGCACCTCTCGAACTTCAGTAATAATTTTTCCTGTACGTTTAATACAGTCGCATCTGTTTTCTTTTTTGCAAGAAGAAAACAAAATAAAAATAATCGGAATAAACTTTAAAAATCTCATTCTAATTTTTGTTAAAACTCATATCCCATACCCCATTCAAAATAATCAGCTTTTGCCCAGTGTGTATAGAGCGTTACATTTGCAATAACATGTTTTGTAACCATATATCTCACACCAATCCGATGAAAGAATTTCTCTTTCAAATTATCATTTTGATAAACATAGTACCCAAAATCAATTGGAATAGAAATTCTGTCAACATGAAATGCGTATCCTCCTTTCACACCAATTTTTATAACATCTTTTATTCTTTCTGTTGAAGCTGAATCTCTTTCTAATTTTACACGAGTTTCATTGCTGTAAACAAATTCGACTGCTGTTCCAAGTCTGTTTTTATGATTCAATGAATAATACAAATTCCCACAAAGTGCATATGACATATACTTGTTGCCCAAAGGATGCTCTAATTCTTTAAAACCAAAAACACCAAGCACCGAAGGATGCCATCTTTTAGTAAGTTTTGGCATCACCGAATCTTTACACATTTCCAGATTTTTATTTCCGAACACATATCCTAAACCTAAATTCAATGTTGCCATATTTAAACCTAAATTAGGAGTTTTGATAGATCCATTAGACGCATGTGTTAAACCAATTCCCGAATCCAAACGCCAAGACTTACTCAACATATAAGATGAGCTTAACCGAATATTAACATATCCGTTCAAATGCGAACCTATCGCATTGTTTTTAGGATTTGTAAGTCTATCAAAAGGTTTAGACATATTAGCTAAACCCAATCCAAGCCGCAAATACATCTTAAAATTTCTTTTTTGCTTGTTCAACCTTAAATTCATATAAGGATACAAGGCATCCAAATTCCCTATCTCAGATGGGTTTGCCAAATACAAATGCATATAACTTAGTCCAAATTCAGGAAAAGCATGTAAGGGTTGCCAAGACCTCTGACCGCAAGTCCTGAAAACATAAGTCAACTCCCCTCCACCGATTTGACCTTTAATCAAATGAGCAACGCTCTGTCTTTGAGTAATAATATAGCCAAAATGAACATCTCCCATTAGAATAAAATCATCTTTAGGCCGGCTTTGCGCAAAGGCTGTAGCTGTTTCAACAAGCATATACAAGTTGAAAGCACAAATTACAAGAAGAATTTTATTTCGTTTTCCAGACAGCATAACAGAACTACAAAATTATCAAAAATATTGGCCAAAACACAGCCAAATTTCATTTGAATAATGCTTAATTTAGCTGATATTTAAAGAATCTAATACAAATCGAATATGGAAGAAAAATTAAAAGCATTTGAGCGTTTATTAGTTATAATGGATGAATTACGGGAAAAATGCCCTTGGGATAAAAAACAAACCATAGAATCGTTGCGGCATTTAACAATTGAAGAAACTTACGAGTTGGCCGATGCTATTATTGAAAAAGATATGCCCAACATAAAAAAAGAATTGGGTGATGTTTTGTTGCACATAGTTTTTTATGCAAGAATAGCTTCTGAAACAAAAGAATTTGATATTTCTGATGTTATCCATTCATTATGTGATAAGTTAGTTAGTCGGCATCCACATATTTATGCCGATGTAAAAGTAGAAAACGAACAAGATGTAAAAGAGAACTGGGAAAAACTAAAGTTGAAAGAAGGAAACAAATCAGTTTTAGGTGGTGTTCCAAATTCTTTACCATCATTGATAAAAGCATCACGCATACAGGAAAAAGCTCGTGCAGTAGGATTTGATTGGGAAAAACCTGAACAAGTTTGGGAAAAAGTGCAGGAAGAAATTTCAGAGTTAAAACATGAAATTGATTCTAAAGCATCAAAAGAAAAAATAGAAGGGGAATTTGGCGATGTATTATTTTCGCTTATTAACTATGCTCGTTTTGTCGACATAAATGCTGAAGATGCATTGGAAAAAACAAATAAGAAATTCATCAAGCGTTTTCAATATCTGGAAACAGAAGCTGCGAAAATCGGCAAACCCTTAAGTGAAATGACCTTGGCAGAAATGGATGTTTATTGGAACAAAGCAAAAGAATTATAATTTATTCATTTAATAAATCTTTATTGGGATTTATATTTTTAGTCAGCAAGTCAATTCTCAAAAAACTATTCCAATAATGTTGTTTGTCCATTTTTTCCCAATGAATATGATAATAACGGTATTGATAGGTTTGAATCTGAGAAACTACAACTGCTATTAATAAAATTGAATAAAAAACAAATTTCAGCTTACTCTTATCAATGCGTTCCATTAAAACAACAAGCAGCAAAACAAATACTGAATAATATTCCAACATTACTCTTGTTCCGAAACTACCTCCATACCACCAGCTCCACCAGGATGACAAGACATAAACCAAAATGGATAAAAATAATATAACAGTGTAAAATTCATACCGGTTCATCTTAAACAAAACTATCAAGCCGAACAGACTCAACAATAAAACCGGAGTATAAACAAACAATCCCTTTTTATAACTGAATAAAAAATCAAATGGATGTGGTGAGAGCCAATTGAATGCTTCGTTTCCATAAGTGTCAACAAAAAAATGACCCGTTTGAATTTTATAAATAAGAAATTGAATGCTAATTATTAAAAAAATTATTGCAGTTGAAAGTAAAAGCAAACTGTATCTTCTATATAAGTAATTCATTCCATTTTTAAACACATTCCAATCGCCAGCAATAAATGGCAAAGCAAAAACAACAATTGCATTCACAGGTCGAATTAATATTATCATGCCCAACAGAAAAGAAAGAATGAGAGTCGACTTTAATTGCGGCTTTTCAAAATATTTTTTAGAGAAATACAAAAAAGCAGTTATAAATGTAAACGAGTAGATATGTGACATTGATGGTTCGCATACAGAATAGTAAAAAAGATTTGTTGAAAAAACGATAATTATCAGACTAAGACTTACTAGTGTAAGATTTTGAGTATAGCAACTCAATAACTTCTTAAGAAAAAACAAACCCAACCATAAATAAAAAATGGCTGAAATACTAATCATTATAAGATACAACTTTGAATAGCCGTCATTTTCTAACCCCAAAATACTTGATGCAAAATGAGCAATTAAAAAAAATGGTGACATTGCAACAGCTGTTCCTACAAAATACTTATTAGTAGTTTTGCCATAACATTCTACTCTGTAATCGTAAAAAATAGCCGGATTAGGGTGATTTTTTTCAACTGTATCAAAAAAAGAAAAGTTTAAATCATTGTATACAAAAATTGCAGGTAAAAAAGCATAATAGCCTTTTCCATCAGACTTAACAATGCTTTCCCATTGATCACCGCTCCACTGAATATTTTTTGCAGAAATAAAAATTATTACGACAACAAGCGGTATACAAATCTTATTAAACCAAGCCATATCAGGTTAATTTACTTAAATTTACTAAACATTTTCAAACATAAATGAATTTTTTATCTCACCTCTATTTATCAGGAGATTCAGAAGGTCTACTTATCGGGAATTTTATTGCCGACTCCGTAAAAGGAAGTACGTTTAATAACTTTTCTCCTGAAGTACAAAAAGGAATTTTATTACACCGGAAAATTGATTCTTTTACGGATGCTCATCCAATTGTTGAAATCAGTAAAAAACGATTAAGACCAAAATATAAAAAATACTCCAGCGTAATTATAGATATTTATTATGATCATTATCTGGCAGTGAACTGGGAAAACTATTCGGATAAATCTTTGGACGAGTATACAAGAGATGTTTACACACTAATTGAAAAACACAAACATACTTTTCCTCTAAAATCTCAACTATTTACCAAGTATATGCTTGAGTACAATATCCTTTCAGCTTACGCTCATTTCGAAGGAATAGAAAGAGTTCTACAAGGAATGTCGAGAAGGGCAAGCTTTGTTTCCAATATGGAAAATGCTATCCATGATTTGAAAGAGCATTATCCTTTGTTTGAAAATGAATTCAAAGCTTTCTTCCCCGAATTGCAGAAATTTATTAACACTCAAATTCAAATTTGATAATACTGCGTTTATAATTTCATAATTCACATTCTTTTCCTTTGCAACAAAAACAATGGAAACTTTTATCTCTATTTTATTCAATCCAATAACTATTGCAGTTGTTGTATTTATAGCAGTATTAGGATTCTTAGCATCTCCTTACGAAATACATTTTGATGATAAGGAAGAATAAGAGGCTAACTGAGTTTTACCTTCTTCTGAATTTTTATTGCAAGAAAAGCAAAAACGGGAGCTGCAAAAACATCTATGCTATAATGTACGTGTTGTAGCACAACTAAAACTCCCACCGTTAATGCACCAATAAGAAACAGTACTTTTGTTTCTCTTTTTTTAAATGCAAAAGCAAATAAAAAAATGGTTGCTGTATGTCCTGAAAAAAACAAATCCTTTAAATTTTCTCTACCTGAATAGAAAGTGGATTGCAAAAAAGTATCTTTCAAAGGAATGATTGATACAGGTGCTTCCAAAGGAACAACATATAAACAAAACATACGAAACAATGTCATGATGGTGTAAGCTTGCAGCAAACTAACAAACAGAGCAGGTTCACGAAAGGAAATAATAATTCCGTAAATGGCAAAAAAATAGGTGATAAAAAAAGTAAGCTCAGAAATGGCAACAGGTTTAAATAAATTTAAAATCGGATCATTAAAAACATAACCTGTCCTATTTTCATTAAATGTTAGGAAATAAACAAAAGAAATAAGAGTAATAATTAGAAAAGAAAGCGTAAACAAAAATATTGTCCGTTTATTTGGTCTTGAAAAATAAAGTTGCCATGCATTTTTCATTGTTCCAAATGTAACCAAATCTCATCAAAAATTATAAACTCATCATATCTTTTAACTTAGCAGCCTGTCTACGTGAAATCTCTACCTGCTCACCACCTCTGAGTTTAACCATCAATCCTCCGTTGAACCAACTCTCAATACTTTCCACCCATTTTAAATTGATAATATGTTTTCGGCTAGCTCTGAAAAAAGTGCGGTTATTCAATCGTTCATCCAAATTATTTAATGATCGTAAAATCAATGGACGGTTTTTATCAAAATAAATTCTTACGTAATTTCCTTCCGATTCAAATAAACGAACATCACTCAATTTAACAAACCAACATTTTTCACCATCCTTTACAAAAACCTGGTCGTTATCATTTAAAGGTAAAGTTTGTTCTTTTGTTTCTGTTTTCTCAGAATGTTCTTTGTTCAATATTTTTTTTACTGTTTCTGCCAAGCGATTTGGTTGAACAGGTTTTAATAAATAATCCAAAGCATTTACTTCAAAAGCGCGAATGGCATATTCATCATAAGCCGTAACAAAAACAACTTCCGGAACACCGCTGATTTCTTCGAGCAATTCAAAGCCATTTTTTCCAGGCATCTGAATGTCTAAAAAAATAACATCTGGCTTTAACTGCTTAATACTTTCAATTGCAGTTTCCACATTATTTGCTTCACCTACAATTTCAATTTCAGAATAAGAAGCTAATAAATTTTTTAGTTCCTGTCGAGCCAATCGCTCATCATCAATTAATATTGCCTTCATATGAGGTTAATTTTTTAGGTATTGTTAATTCTGTTACAACACTTGAAGAATCGTTGTTATTAATATTTAAAGTGGCTGAATTACCATACAATAATTGTAAGCGCTGTTTTGTGTTTTTAATTCCAAATCCACTGTCTGAATCATGTTTTTCTTTTAATTGTCCGCTATTCTTTATTTTAATTATTAATGTGTCATTTTCCACACTTGTCTGAATTTCCAACACGCCACCATTAACCAATTTTGAAATCCCATGCTTAATACCGTTTTCAACCAATGTCTGAATCATTAAGGGTGGAACATTAAAACTTGCACTTTCAGGGTGAATTTTTACAATGGCTTTCAAACGTTCTTCATAACGGATGGCTTCTAGAGCTAAATAATCATTAACAATTTTCATCTCTTCCTCAAACGGGATTACTTTATTTTTTCCCATTTGCAAAGTATTTCTGAGAATATTGGAAAGCTGCGTAATAGCATCTTTTGATTTAGATGGGTTTTCATCAACTAAAGCACGAATACTATTCATGGCATTAAACATAAAATGCGGGTTCAACTGCGATTTTAATTTATTCAATTCAATTTCGTTGATTGATGCCTCCCATTTTAAATTTTCGATTTCCGCCTTTTTATAGTTTTCTATATAATGAAATAAAAAATAAATAAGCGACCAGGAAAAAAAGAAAGGAATAAGATTTACAATATTCGTAACTATGGTAATTGTATTTAAATGTTTGTCACCCTCAATATTCAACAACCATTCTACTCCATACTGAGCATAATCCGCAACTACAGCCAGCAATATGGATGCTATTATAACTCTTGGAATAAGTAAAATAATTTTTATTCTCAGCCAGCCATATTTTACAATAAAGTTTCTGTAAAGATGAGACAATAAAATTCCAAAAAACAAAAGTAAAAACTGACTCGTTGCTGTTTCAAAATTTAAAGCATCGCTTAGTTTTAAATACAAACTTTGAGCTAAAGCTAAAAATAGCCAACCACCAATCTGACAAAACCAATAGAGCCTTTTCTTATTCATCTTGTTTTTAGTGTTTTCCTATCCAATCGGCACGCAGTTTTAATTGTTGCTCTGTTGCACCGGGCAATACTATTAAACTATTACTTGCAGGAGGCAACACGGGAATTAATTTTGCTTTTAATTTAATTTTTTTCGGTTTAGAGTTTTTCGATTTTCTTCTTAAAACAACTACAGTTAAATTATCACCTTCTTTAGCATTTTTAATAAATCCCTCAATCACTTCCTGCACATTCTGAGAGGTAATTTTTTTTCCGTTAAACTTAAGCAATTCATCATACTCCTCATAACCCATCATTCTTCCAAAATCGTCCATTGAGGCAGTATTAACAAGCATCAGCTTCCCCGAAGCACTATTCAAACCAATTGAAACCCCGCCAATTGAAATATTTTTTTCAAGACTACTAGTTCCATAACCAATTCCAACCAATTCCAACATTTCTTTCAATGGCAGAGGCTTGCTTCCTTCAACATGACTTTTAAAAAATTCACCAATTTCCGGAAAAGTCAATTTTACAATTTGGTCAAACAATTCTTCATCTTTAAACGATTTATTTTTCCCATACGTTTTTGACAAATCATTCATTAGCTCCTGCAAACCATATTTACCATCTGACAGATATCTTAATTGAATATCCAAACACAAACCTATCAAAGCACCTTTTTGATAAACATTGTTGTATTGGTTCTTATACATTTTTAAACAACCTTCACTCATTACAGTAAAAGGAACAGAATCATTAAAACTTTTGCTTCCTGATATTTTTGACTCTATCACTTGTAAATAATCAGACAGTGACATGTTTCCATATTTTATCTGTACAAGTCCGGATGCATATTCAGTAGTTCCTTCGTACAACCATAAATGTTTTGACATTTGTGGATCATTGTAATTAAAATTTCCGATTTGTTCTGCATGAATATTTAAAGGGGTAACAATATGAAAAAATTCGTGTGCCGAAACATCTCTGATGGTTTGTGCTAAATACTTTTGATCCATTTCGGGTAAAAAATACACACTCGAATAACTATGCTCCAAAGCTCCACTTGCACCAGAAATTCCACCTGTTGGAGTCAGATATATTAAGTAAGCATATTTTTTAATTGGTAATTTTCCTCCAAGATATTCTTGCTGAGCAAATAAAATTTCACTGATCTGTTGAGCAATAAATTTAGATGTTGTTATTTTGTTTTGAGAGTATACTGAAATAATTACTTCTGAGCTTCCAATATTTAAAATGGTTGTATCTGGAACATTGTACATCATTGGTGCATCCTGCAAATCCATGTAATTTGAAACTGAATAAGTATCAACATTATTATTTGTAACTACATCAGTTAAACTGCAGGTGCCATAAAATTCGGAAGGGCGAGTGACATTTATCTGGTATGGAATTAGTTTCATATCATCAAAGTATCCAAACAGACAATGAGAATTTAAGACGAAGTTTTTCCCTGCTTCAAAATTACTTCCTCCCGGTTCAAAAACATATGGTTCTTTTAATTCCGTATCCCAAGTATCTTCTACCTCGTAGGAAATATTTTTTAGACTTTTGGAATTCAAGATTTTCCAACTATTAATATCTAATTTTTCAATAAGCATTTCATTTCCAAGCGTGTCAAATGCCTTGAAATTGGAAACAAACCTTCCAAAATTATAAACTTCGTAAGTGCCTGGAACAATTTTAGGGATTCTATAAATTGCAGTTTCGGTAATAATTTCAGGAGTAATCAATTCAACCAACAATTTATCTTTAACACATTTTGTTAAATCTACAGAAAAGCGATAGCTATTTTCCGCTTTTAAAGCATGTGAAAAAACAAAAAAAAGTAAAAGAGAAAGCAGAAAGCGTTTCATTTCAAATTTTTGTATTAAAGATAAGAAAATAATAAGGGAATGGCTGCTACGATACCATTCCCTTTTTTGAAAAATCCTAACACTAAAAAGAGTTTTGGAATAATTCTATGCTAATTTACGTTAGATTCAAGTAGTTGTTTGAAATTCTACACGAAAGGCAGAATTCAACTACTAACGGAAATTATTCCTAATTTTCGTGAACAACAATCTTCTCAATTATATCACCACCACGGATTTGTTCAATTACATCCAATCCCTCCACTACTTTTCCAAAACAAGTATGCTTTCTATCCAAATGAGCCGTTTGTGCTCTGCTGATAACTATAAAAAATTGTGAGCCACCTGTATCTCTTCCGGCATGAGCCATCGACAAAACACCTTTATCATGAAATTGATTGTCGCCATCCAATTCACACTTAATCTGATATCCTGGTCCACCAACTCCTGTTCCTTTTGGGCAACCTCCCTGAACCACAAATCCTGGAATTACTCTATGAAATGTTAAACCATCATAAAATCCTTTTAATGCCAAATCGCAAAAGTTTTTTACTGTTCCCGGAGCATCCTTTTCATAAAACTCCACTTTCATTGTGCCTTTTGCTGTAACTATTTCTGCTGTTTTCATACCGTTGTATTTTATTAATAAAATTGATTTCCACAAATATAACATTTTGATTATTTGTAATGACTATAAATTAGGTTTCTCTCTTTTTTATATACTATTTGGAATTTACCTTTGCAGAAAAATTTTGAAATGAAACATACTTTTACATATTCGATTGCCCTATTTGCAATACTAATTTCAGCATGTAGCACAAACAATGTATCTGAAAACAAACCAGAACCAACAACAAAAGAAGAGCTTGGCGAACTACTTTTTTCAGATCCTATTCTTTCGGAAAACAATAAAATAAGTTGCGCTTCCTGCCATATCCCTGATTTCGCTTTTGCAGACACTTCAAAAGTAAGTAAGGGAGTGAATGGAAAATTGGGTTCTAGAAATACCCCTTCAGCTATGAACATGAATGATAGAAGATTTTTCTTTCACGATGGAAGAGCAGAAACTTTAGAAGATCAAGCTGCAGGACCAATAGAAAATCCCGTGGAAATGAATTTACCAATTGCTGAAGCAATTAAAAGGTTAAATGCTCACGAAAATTATAAAAACTATTTTAAAAAAATATATAAAGAATCTCCAAACAGGGCTAATCTTCTGGACGCTATTGCTGCATTTGAACGCACTTTAGAAACAAGCGACACACCTTTCGACAGATTTATGAAAGGTGATAAAAAAGCAATAAGTGAAGCTGCTAAGCGTGGACAAATAATATTTAATGAAAAAGGAAAATGTTTTGATTGCCATTTTGGTCCGGATTTTACTGGAGACCAATTCAGAAATATTGGTTTGTATAATGGAAAAGATTTGAACGACCGCGGACGATCTGAAATCACAAAAGACAGTGCAGACATTGGAAAATTTAAAGTACCGGGATTAAGAAACATTGCAATTACTGCTCCATACATGCATAACGGAATGTTCAAAACATTAACTGAAGTAATTGATTATTACGACACACCAACCGCTTTCGTAAAAGGCAGCATCAACTCCGATTCACTTCTTTTAAAACCTTTGGGATTGACAAAGGAAGAAAAATCCGATTTGCTCGAATTCTTACACACCTTAACTGACAACCGTTTCACGGCTAGTACAAAAAAGTAAACAATCCATTGTGTATAAAATACAAGTGCTTAACATTAATTAACACTTGCATAATTCAAAAAAATGCACATATTTGTAATTCCTGATTGTTATTGGGAATATTAAAAATATGGATACCGATAGTATCAATTTTATCTCCAAGGGAAATCCCTTTGGGACTGATTTACAAATGAACACTCCGAAAGTGATTCTTATATAATCAACTATATAATAAAATCACTGCCTCTATTGAGTATCGGATGTGGTAATTTTTATTATATGAAACGACTTTTCTTAATAGCATTCATTTTTTCTATACGCATTTCATTTGCTACATTGAGTTCTCAAACAGCCGGAGGAGTTAATGCTATCGATACTATTCCTTTTACCATGGATGAAGACGAAATGATGGATCATACAGATTCTGTTATTTTTTTTCCTGCTAATACATTATATGCAGGATGGGATACTACTAACATCCATACTGCAAAAGCTGACATGAAATCACTGAATGACAGTGTGAGAGAATTTGCGTTGTATGGCGATCATAATTGTGGGTATGTACATCCTTTTTCAGGAAGAGTAACTTCAAAATTTGGTCCCAGAAAAAAACGTTACCATTATGGTGTTGACATAGATTTAGAAACAGGCGACTCGGTAAATGTTGCTTTTGATGGAAAAGTAAGAATCGCTAAAAAAAGTAAAAGTTATGGAAATGTAATTGTTGTTCGCCACGACAATGGATTGGAAACTTATTATGCACATTTATCAAAAATTAATGTGACCGTTGGTCAGGAAATATTTGCCGGAGATGTAATTGGATTGGGTGGAAATACTGGTCGTTCAAGAGGCAGCCACTTGCATTTCGAAATACGATATCTCGGTCATCCAATCAATCCTACAGAAATTATTTCTTTTGACGATAAAAAATTAGTTTCAAATATGTTGTGTATTGATAATGCAACATTTGATTACGTATCTGAAGCAAAAAAGGCTGCGGCAAAAAATTATGCAAGTTCAAAAGGAAAAAAAGTTCATGTTGTAAAAAAAGGAGATACTCTTTCAGCTATAGCTAAAAGATATGGCACTACAACAAAAGCTTTATGTAAAAAAAATGGAATAAAAGCTACCAGCACTTTAAAGCTCGGACAAAAAATTAAATTGTAATTTAATATCCTTCTTCTTTCCAGATATATGTGCGTGAAATAGAATTGTAGTAAGCTATCTTCGAATTTTTTTCAAACTTAAAAACGTTTTCTCTGAATTCAGAAATAATATCAATTTCACAAGGAACAATTACTTTTCCTGATAAATCAATCAATCCCATTTGATCCTCCAGCATTACAACACATAAGCCATTTTTAAAATGCACAAAATCATCGGCTTCATCAAATAAAAAATCTACCACTACTTTCCCCGATTTATTAACAAAACCAATTTTGTTGTTCTTTAAAACAGGAGCAACACAATCACTAAATTCCCGAGCTGATTGATAAGTATAAGGAATTTGCAATTTCGATTTTTCATCCATATATCCCCATTTATCTTTTTTCATAACAGGAGCTAAGCCTTCACTAAATGGCTCGATACGGTCGTAATCTTTTGCTGTAAAATATTTTCCTGACTTATCAATCAGTCCTTGTTTATTATTTTTATCCGCAACTGCTAATCCATTTTTAAATTCCAATGGCAACCAAAAATTTCCGGTATAATCATATTCAAGCGGAACAATAAGTTTTCCATTTTTATCTGCAAAACCATACTTCTTATCTTTCATTACCATCGCAACATCTTCTTTAAAATCACCAATCAAATCATATTCACAGGATATAATTACTTCTCCTTTGCTATTAATGACCCCCAATTTTTTAAGTGACTTTACTTTTGCCAAACCATTTTTAAAATTATCAACCCAATCGTATTTAAAGGCAATTACTACTTCACCCGATTTATTAATATAACCGCTTTGGCCGCCCAATTCTATAGCAGCTAAACCTTCTTTAAAATCAAAAGCTTTTGTATAATTTATTGGAATAACAAGAATTCCTTGTTCATTTACATAGCCAAACTTATCATCAACAGAAACCGCAGCCAATCCTTCTGAAAACTCAGAAATTTCG
>SXGT01012757.1_pt1 | contig 63734 bp, 54 predicted proteins | sample 3176221 | NCBI WGS metagenome assembly SXGT01 (sample SAMN11356862, study PRJNA531348) | freshwater metagenome | isolation source: freshwater sample F1-120 | place: China: Fuxian Lake, Yuxi | collected 2017-12-25 | reverse complement strand
GGCGAACACCGAGTAGCCCTTGTACACCTTCGCCATGCGGTTAATCAGTTCGGTCAGAATGACCGTCTTGCCCAGACCAGCACCGCCGAACAGACCGGCCTTACCACCACGCGCGAGCGGCGTGAGCAGGTCGATAACCTTGATCCCTGTGACGAGCACCTCAGCCTTCGGGGACAGTTCGTCGAACTTCGGAGGCTCGCGGTGGATCGATCGCCGCCCTTCGGTGACGACCGGCGGGCCACCGTCAATCGGGTTGCCGAGCAGGTTGAACACGCGGCCGAGCGTTTCGAGACCCACGGGAACGGACACCGGACCGCCGGTGTCTTCGGCTTCCATCCCGCGAACTAGGCCGTCGGTGCTGCCGAGCGCGACACACCGCACGCGGCTCCCGCCGAGGTGCTGCTGCACTTCGCCCGTGAGGCTGATGTCGGTGCCGCCCACGGTCTTCGCGTTGATCTTCAGCGCGTTGTAGATCGCGGGCAGTTGGCCCTCCTCGAACTCCACGTCGAACGTGGACCCGATGATCTGCACAATCTTGCCGGTCTTCGTCGCGGTGGTAACCATATGTGCCTCGTGTACGGTCGCGCTCGCCTTCGGCTCGCGGCTAACTGTCAGTGCTAACTGCTGTGTGGAACCAAGAAACTCAGGTGGTGCTCACAGTGTTTGAGCTGCAACTGGAGCGCCTCGTCCTTTGTCATCGCGCCGAACAGCGGCGACGGGTGGATCGGCCCCGTGTGCGCCTTAAATCGTTCAGCGACTTCCTTCAGTTTCGCGACCGCAGCGATCGCGTCGCCACCGGGGTCGCTCACGGTCTGCGGCATTGTCGGCTTGTTGGCCGGCATTCCTTCGGCGGTGTACTTGATCCGCTTCGCCTTGCCAACCGTCTTGCGGAACAACCAGAACATCGGGCGTAGGAACAGCGGCAACTTCGGGAAGCCTTCAACCGGGAACCGCAGCCACTCCGCGAGGTGGAAACACACCTGCGCCAGGTCCCAGTTGCCCGCTCTGCCGTAACCCTTCGCAAGCAGGTTCTCGGCGTCGCGCACCACCTCATCGAGTGTGGCGAACGCCCGTTTCCTGCGCTCGACTGACATTAGGAGCCTCCCGCGAAGCCGCAAGCGGCTGGCTACTTCAGCGCCTCGGAACCGGCGATGAGTTCCGAAATCTCCTTCGTGATGTTCGCCTGGCGCGTCCGGTTGTAAACCCGCGTGATGTCCTTGATCAGGTCGCCGGCGTTCTCGGTCGCTGCCTTCATCGCGACCCGGCGGGCGATCTGCTCACTCACGGCGGCGTCGAGGAACATCTTGAACAACCGCACCTTCAGCGCCGCGGGGACCAACTCTTCGAGAATCTCCGCGGCGTCCGGGATGAACTCGTAGTTCACCTTCGCTTCGGCGGTCGGCGTAGACGCCCCCTGTTGCGCCACGCCGTGCTTACGAATCTCGACCGTGACCGACGACAGCGGGAGCAGCGTTTCGGTCACTGCCTGTTGGCGCGCCGCGGTGATGAACTTCGTGTAGACGACTTTCACTTCGTCGATTGCGCCGGAGGTGTAGAGGTCGATGTAGCGGCTCGCGACCAGGTCCGCTTCCGCGAACGAAGGCTTGTCCTCGAAGTTGGTGTACTCCTGCGTTCGCGGCACGCCCTGGAACTTGAAGAACGCGATCCCTCGCTTGCCGGACACTTCGAGGTCGAACGGTGTGCCGGCCGCGGTGTACTGGCGCGTGAGCGGGAGCGATTCGCGCAGCACGCTCCCGTTGTAGCCGCCGCACAGACCGCGGTTCGCGGTGATGACCAACAGCAGCGTCTTCTTAACGGGCCGCGTGACGAGCAGCGGGTGGCTCACGTCGCCCGCGTTCTTGCTCAGGTCGGCGGCCAGCTCCGCGATCTTGCGCGTGTACGCCTCTGCTTCCGTAGCGCGGTCGAGCGCCTTCTTGAAGCGGGCCGTCGCGATCAGTTCCATCGTCTTCGTGATCTTGCGGATGTTCCGCACCGCCTTGCGGCGCTTCACGAGTACGCGCAGATTAGCCATCGTTGCTCAGTGCTTCGTGTTTGGTGTTTCGTGTTCTTCGTTAGCCGTAAGCCAGAGGTGAGTGATCAAGGCCCGCGATCGACGTGGTATGCGGTGATGACGAAGATCAGGTCTTCGTCGCCGAACCCGTTGTACCGCCAGATGATCTTCACCCACCGCCCGCTCGGCACGCGCCCGTAGCTCTCGATTCCGGGAGTCGGTTCGTCCCACTCGTCAACGTCCGTCCGGTGCTCCCACGCGAACTCCACCTCGTCTGTGGAAAGGTGGTGCATCGCCAACTTCGCTTCGTTCCACTCCAGCCAGAGGAATTCGGCCATGCCTCCTTATCTTCATTGGGTTGAGGAACTCCTGGTTAGCCGCGACCCGCGGGAGCGCGGACGTCCGCGCCTCCCTGCGGGTCGCGGCTACGCGATCAAGCCTTAAATTGAGGCTGGAAGTCCTTGATCGCCGCGTTCAGTGCCGCGACGACCTCGTCCGTCATCTTCTTCTCTTTGGCGAGTAACGCCCGCACTTCCGGCTTCTGTTCCTTCATGAACTTGAGGAACTGATCCTCCCACGCGCGGACCTGATTCTTCTTGACCTTGTCCAACCCGCCGCTGTTGCCGGCGTAGATGATCATGATCTGGTCGATCACGTTCATCGGTTTGTACTGGCCCTGCTTCAGGATCTCGACCATCACGATACCGCGATCCAACTGCCGTTGTGTGGCGGGGTCGAGTTCGGTGCCGAGTTGCGCGAACGCTTCGAGTTCGCGGAACTGCGCGAGCGCGAGCTTCAGACCACCGGCGACCGTCTTGTGCTTCATCGCGCCGATCTGGGCGTTACCACCAACGCGCGACACCGAGATACCGACGTCTACGGCTGGGAGCACGCCCGCGTTCTTCAGGTCCGGCTGAAGGTAAATCTGACCATCGGTGATGCTGATCACGTTCGTCGGGATGTACGCGGAGACTTCGCCTTCGAGCGTTTCGATGATCGGTAGCGCGGTCAGCGAGCCGCCGCTACCGGCGACTTTCGCAATCTTCGCACCCGGGAAGTTCTTCAGGTCGTGCTTGGCCTGATCGTAGCCGCCCTTTTCGCCGGGGCCGACGTAGACCATGCCGGGTTCGTTCGGCCCGCGCTTCGCGGCCGTGTTTGCTGCCTTGTTGATACCCCAGTGTGCCTCGGCGTTAGCGCCGTTGGTGTTGCCTTCGATAATCACCCACCGCTCGGCCAGTTTCGCGGAGCGTTCGAGCAGACGTGAGTGGGCGTAGAACACGTCACCGGGGTACGCCTCACGACCCGGAGGGCGGCGCACCAGAAGCGACAGTTGGCGGTACGCGGCGGCCTGCTTCGATAAGTCATCGTAGACGCAGAGGGTGTCGCGGCCCTGGTCGTAGGTGAAGAACTCGGCCATCGCGGCACCCGCGTACGGCGCGAGGTACTGAAGCGGCGCTGCGTCGGACGCGCTCGCGACCACCACGATGGTGTAATCCATCGCACCGGTCTTCCGCAGAATCTCGACCACGCCCGCGACCTTCGATTCCATCTGCCCGCACGCGACGTACACGCAGATTACGTTCTCTTCCTTCTGGTTGATGATCGTGTCGATCGCGATGGCCGTTTTGCCGGTCTTGCGGTCACCGATGATCAACTCGCGTTGCCCGCGGCCGACCGGCGTCATCGAGTCGATGGCCTTGATCCCGGTCTGGAGCGGCACCTTCACCGGCTGCCGGTCCAGAATGCCCGGCGCGGGACTCTCGACGAGCCGTCGCTTCGTGGTGTTGATCGGCCCCTTGCCGTCCACCGGGTTGCCGAGTGTATCGACGACGCGGCCGAGCATTGCCTCACCGACTGGCACGGACAGCAGTTCGCCCGTCGTCCGCACTTCCATCCCTTCAGTGACCTTCAGGTAGTCACCGAGGATAATGACGGAGACCGAACTTTCTTCGAGGTTGAACGCGAGACCCTTGATCCCGGCCTGCGGGAAGTCCACGAGTTCGCCGGCCATGACCTCGGAGAGGCCGTAGCAGCGGGCGATGCCGTCGCCGACTTCGAGCACCTGCCCGACGGCGCGCGTCTCGACCTTGCGATCGAAGTTGTCGATCTGGCCCGTGATGACGCTGATGATCTCGCCGGCGCTGATCTTAGTTGCCATGGCTGCCGCCCTTGTCGAGCAAGAGTGTACGGAGAGACTGGATCCGGGTGCGGACGGAGGTATCGACGACCGAGTCGCCCACCTGAATCACTAACCCGCCGAGCAGGTCAGGATCGACCCGAACGTCCAGCACGGGGTCTTGTTTGAGCAGGTCTTTGAGGTTCGCGGTGAGTTTGGTCTTCTGCTCGTCGGTGAATGGCACGGCGGTCGTGATCTTCACCGGCACGCGTCCGGACCGTTCGTTGATCAGCGCGCGGTAGGCTTGTGCGATGCCGCGAAGCAGGTCGAGTCGGTTGTTCTTGGCGAGCACCGCGATCAATCCACGAAGCGAAATCGATGCGCGCCCTGCGAGTGCGGTGGCGAGTAACGCGGCCCGCGCCTTCTTGCCGACGATCGGGCTGCCGAGAAACACGCCGAGTCCAGGGCTCTCGCCGACCGCTTTTGCGAAGTCGGTCAGTTCCGTGCCGACCTCATCGGCCGCGTTGGGCGACTGCTTGAGCGACGACGCGAGCAGCGCCTCGGCGTAGACGCGCGCGAGCCGCGACCGCGTCGTGCCAGCGTCCAGAACGGTCTCGTGTTTGGTTTCGACGTTCGCCATGAAGACCACCTACCCCCCAACCCCCTCTCTGGAAGGGAAGGGGGGAAGAAACGGCTCGTTACGCTCGCGGCTCAACAGGCTCGAACCACGAGCGCAGCGAGCAATGGTTTTGCTCCCCTTCCCTTCCGGGAGGGGGTTGGGGGGTAGGTTCTTCCTACGCCCGGTTCGCGTTCGTTCTCAGTTCGTCGATGGACTCGTTCACCAACTCGCTCTTCGTGTCGATGGTCACCTGTCGCCGGACGGCCTTGCTCGCGATCAGGGTCGCGAGTTCGACCACATGCTGATGGAGTTGCTTGCCGACTGCATCACGCTCGATGGCAAGGTCGCGCCGCACCCGCTCGCGCTCGGCTTGGGCCTCTTTTACTCCCACTTCGCGCTCGGAAGCTTTCAGCACGTCGGCATCTCTGCGTGCCTCGTCGAGAATTGCCTTGGCTTGCGCCGCGGCCGCGTCGAGTTGTTTTTTCGCTTCCGTCAGTTTCGCCTCGGCATCAGCGCGGTCGCGCCGTGCGTCGGCGAGCGCGGAGCCGATGTTCGCTTCGCGCTTGGCCAGGCCCACGCGGATGTTCGGCCACGCGAACTTGCCGACGATGAACATCAGCAGCCCGAACACGACGAGCGTGTAGATGCCCAAGTCGTAGCGCTTGATGCCGGTGAAGTCGAGGCCACCCTTCTTCTCGCCCGCGTGCGGGTCGGCCGCGAGCGCCGGGAACGCGATCACGAGGACGACGATTGCGGCCAGCGCGAACAGCTTGTAATGCGATGCGGTGCGCATGCGTGGTTCACCTCGCGTAAGCCCCCAGACTGCGGTCCGGGGGTGGAGCGGTCAAAGGAACATGAGGGCCAAGCAGAGCACCAACGCGATGATCCCGGCCCCTTCGACCAGACCCGCGAGGATGAACATCGCGCCCTGAATGGCCCCCGCCTGCTCCGGTTGGCGAGCGATTCCACTGAGCGCCGCATAGCCGATCAGCCCGATGCCGATGCCGATGCCGACGATGGCCAGACCCATCCCGACGCCCGGTCCGACGTTATCGGCGGCGAACGCGGGGGTCGCCATCGCGAGAACCACGAGGAAGGCAACGAGGAGCAAATTTGCGAATCGCATTGTCGGGAACCTCCAGCGGGAATGGTTGGTTAGGTTGTTGTCTCGGTTTACTGACTTTTCTTCTGTCCGCGTTTCTAGTGCGCCGGGTGTTTCGCGAGCCCGATGAACACCGCCGTCAGGAACGTGAAGATGAACGCTTGCAGCCCGGCGATGAACAGCTCCAACAGGCTCAGCGCGGTCACCAGCAACACACTGAACGGCATCACGAGGTAATACAGCCAGTCCTTGCCCTTCGCGATCTCGATCTGGTACGCGGGGTTGTCCACCAACGCGATGAAGAACAGGATCATGAACAGCACGGTGTGTCCGGCAAGCATATTGGCGAAGAGACGCACGGCCAACACGGTCACGCGAATGAACGCGGTTGCGTACTCCAACAGCGCGATCCCGACCGTGATACCCTTGCCAAGAAACTGCATCGCCGAGCCACCTTCAATGTGGATGTGCGGGATGAATGTCTTGAGATAGCCACCGACGCCGTGGTTGCCTTCCAGACCAGCCGCATGGATGACCACGAAACTCACAAGGGCCAGCGCGCCGGTTACCATGATCGACGCGGTCGGCGACCCGAGGAACGGGAACATGCCGGCTAGGTTCATCGTGAAGATGAACAGGAACAGCGTGGTGAGGTAAGGGAGGTAGCGGTTCGCGTCGTGTTCGCCGACACCCGGCCGCACGATTTTGTCGCGCACGAAGAACAGCAGACTTTCGAGGATGTTCCAGAGTTTCCCGGTCGGCGGCTCACCGCTCGCCATCTTCCGGCCTAGCCAGACCAGACCGATCGCCACGATCGTGGCGCTGCCAGCCATGAGGAGCATGAACTTCAGCGGGATGCCGCCGATTTCGAGTCCGTGAATTTCCAGATTGGCGGTCTCGAGAATGGGCGTGTGCCCGCTATCGACGACGTGTTCGAAGGGGTCAATCGCTTTCTTACCGGCCATCGCCGCACCTCGCCTGATGCCGTTCAGAACGCTTTATCCAGTCGGCATACCCGGTTTCATACCCGCCAGCAGAGCCGTTTCGGTTATCAGCGTTGTCAGGTATGTCCCCAACACCCAACCAAAAAAAGTCAGCGGCTCCGCGTGGAACGTCGGTTTGCTGAGCAAAAACACAATCGCTGCGCCGCCGAAACCGACCGTCACCCTGACCACCGTTCCCACGCCGAGCGCCAGCAGCGGGCCGAAAATCGAGGTTTTGGTGAGCCGCTCCGCGAGGAATAGCGTCACCAGTCCCGGCGGGACTACCAGCACAACCGCGACCGCAGCGCACAGCCACTGGTATTCGCCGCGCCACAACCCCAGCGGGATCGCGAACAGCATTACCAGACCAATAGGGATACCCAAAAGAATCGCGGCCCGCCGAATCACGGCGTTCCTCCGTCTTTCGGTCCCTCACGCGGTTCCGGCTTCTGCTCCGCGAGCGCCTTCGACATCTTCACCAGATGATAGAAAGCGACGAACAGACCAACCAGAGTCAGCCCGATTGTAAACCCCGGCATCGTGCCGAGACCGAAGTCCAACAACAGCCCCAAAACAGTGAACGAAGTCATCTCCGAACCGGCGACCATAAGGCCGATCGGCAGACGGTTCCCCGGCGACGGTGGGTCGGCCGGCATGGGATTACTCACTCGGATTGCAGGACGAAGGCGTATTGTGAGTAACTTGCAGACAAAGTCAATCCGATCTCGTGAAATATTTCACAAGCGACTCGGGGCGTTCCGATCTACTCAAATCGTCTGAATTATCCCGTGTTGTGCCGAGCGGAGAGCAAACCGCGTAGGCCCGGCTCGGTGAGTTTCGCCTGCGGGGACGCAGTTCCTGAGCGTTGTGACATTGGCGCGTCGTTACAATCAGAGCAAAATCAGTCTCCAGAACCAGTTCCGGCGACCAAATCACATTGACAGATACCCCCGTGTATCCCTAAGATGAAGAGAGAGTTAGGAAAGCTCCCGCCCCGTTACAACGTCGCGCCAATTTTTCCCTGGATCGTTTGTCCGCGTCCACTTGAGTAGCCGGATTCGACATTCTTTTGGCGACTTGGGTTCGGATGATCATCCAGGCGCTGTCCTGACATTCCCGGCCTTCCTCTAATTGGCCGGGACCGCTCGACATCGCCGGGACGGACCCCGGAACTGTGGCTGTTCGGCACGGATGTTACCCAAAACCGTTCCACAACCGCCCACCTGGAGCGGGGAAGTGGCTCGCCGATGAAGACTGCTGGCTCATTGACCGCCCGGTCCAAGAAAGACCTTGCCGATATGGCTCGGCATCGGGGCGTGCGCGGCTGGGACGGAATGGATAAGCCGGCCCTTCTTAAAGCGCTCGCCAAGAATCCCGGCGCGCCCAAGTCTGCATCCAAGACCTCTCGTCCGGCTGCCAAGCCGACTGTGAAGGTTGCCGCCAAGGTCACGAAAGTGAAGAAGGCCAAGTCCGCTCCGGCGAGGCTTGCCAAGCCCGCGAAGATTGCGCCGAAACCGGCGGTCCCCAAAGTGGTCGCGAAGCCTCCTTTCGCGACGAAACCCGTAGTGAGTGTCACGCAGAAGGCCAAGTCGATTGCGCCTCCGGTCTCTGTTGCCGCGACCAAGCCGGTAGCGCCCCTTGTGAACGGCCTCAAGTCGGCCACCACCGGCTCCCCCAAGACTGTCGCTGCGCAATCCACCAAGCCGCTTCTCCCGCTGAAGCCAGTTGCCCCCGCTCCCAAGCCGATGACGAAGTCGCTAGTTCCTTCCCGTGAGCCTGCGAAGGACGTGACCGCGACCAAGCTGTTAAACCCGATTATGAAGGACCGCATTCTTCTTGCGGTGTCCAATCCGTGCTGGCTCAACGCGTACTGGGAATTGTCCAGTCAGTCAATGCAGCGGGCGGAAGCCGCGCTCCGGCAGGACTGGCACGGTGCCAGGCTCATCATCCGTCTCTTCGACGTGACCAGCCTCGATACCACGAGCACTTCCGAAACGCCGGTGCGGGACATCATCCTTCACGGCAGCGGACAGAACTGGTACATCGACGTGCCGCAACCGCCGCGAGCGTACCGGGCCGACATCGGCTACGTCTCGCGCCGCGGGGACTTCTACGTCCTCGCACGCTCGAACGTCGTGACCCCGCCGAAAGCCGGTGCTGGCGAGACCACAGATGGCCTCGAAACCTCGTGGAACGACGACGACGCAAAGTGGAAGGCCGAGCGCATTCTGGCCATGTCCACCGGGTTTGAATCGACCGGCAGTCCGGAACTGCGTGAGTTGTTCGAGGAGCGTCTCGGTCGCCCGATCGGGCCACCGAAGCAGACCGCGTTCGGCACCGGCGCGGTTCCGCCGGGCAGCGTCAAGAAGTTCTTCTTCGAGATCGATGCGAAGTTGATCGTATTCGGCCGCACCGACCCAGCCGCGCATCTGACGCTTAACAACGACCCGATCAAGTTGAGCCCGGACGGCACGTTCCGCATGACATTCAACTTGCCGGACAGTCGGCAGATAATCCCCGCCGTAGCAGCCAGCGCCGACGGCGTGGAGGAGCGCACGATCGTCCTGGCCGTCGAGCGCAATACCAAACACCTCGACCCGATGATCCACGATCAGATGAACGAAGTCTGATGGAGTGGGAAAAAGAAAAGCAGTCACGGATGAACACATCGAACGCGGATCAGAGCAGAACAGGGATTGAATCGAACTCAATTCTGTTCCTTCGGTTCTGATCTGTGTCTTCTGTGTTCATCCGTGGCTGCTTTCGGTTTGCGATCTTCTTTTCACGCATGCTCCTCGATTACCTCTTCACCGATGAGCCGGAAGCGCCGGGCGAGTTCTCGCTGGTGCGCGTGTCGCGGCGTGCAATGGCGACCACGTTCGAGATCGCGATCCCTCTCGGCTCGCACCCGGACCCGGTCGCGGCCGGAGAAGCCGCGCTCGATCTCATCGACGAACTCGAATCCCAGATGACCATCTACCGGGAAGAGTCGGAGGTGTCACGGGTGAACTCGTCTGCAATGGACGCGTTCGTTGAAGTCGAACCGCACCTGTTCGACCTGTTTACTCGATGTGCCGTCTGGACGAAGGAAACTGGCGGTGCGTTCGACCTCGCGACCGGCGCGCTCACGAAGGTGTGGGGCTTCCACCGGCGCGAGCCGCGTGTGCCGACCCCGCGAGACCGGATCGCCGCGATGCACCGCACCGGCTTTCGGCACGTCGTGCTGAACGCGGAGCGGCGCGCCGTGAAGTTTCGCGTCGCGGGCCTGGAACTGAACCTCGGTGCGGTGGGAAAGGGCTACGCTCTCGACCGCGCCGCGGCGTTGCTGCGATTGCAGTGGGGCGTGCGTTCCGCGCTGCTTCACGCCGGTGGGAGCAGCGCGTGCGCGATCGGCACGCCGCCGGGCGACGCACGCGGTTGGCCGATCCGCCTCAAGCACCCAACCAACCCTGACGGATCGCTCGGTGTGGTGCGGCTCCGCGACGCGGGTCTGGGGACTTCGGCTGCCACCTTTCAGTTCTTCGAGTATAACGGTCAGAAACTGGGTCACCTGCTCGACCCGCGTCTTGGCTGGCCGGCATCTGGCACCGCGAACGCGAGTGTGACCGCTCCGACCGCAGCGGAAGCTGATGCGATGTCCACCGCCGCGTTCGTGCTGGGTGCAACTGGCGCGGAAGCTCTGACCCGGTTGCGGCCGGCACTCGGTGCGGTGGTGTTGAGCGAAGAACCTACCCCCCCAACCCCCCGCCCTGAAGGTAAGGGGGTCGGGGGGGTAGGTCTTCAGAGCTTCAACCTCGCCTCGGACGTGTACTCTCCCCCGCCCACGCGGATCGACCCCTCATGAACCTGTCCACTCCTCTCGCCGCCATTGTCTACGCGGGCCTTGTCGGGACGCTGATCGCGCTCGTCGTCGCCACTGCTACGAACAAGTGGTCGCCGCGGGTGTTCTTCCTGCTCGCGCTCAGGCTCGCGATTGGCTGGCATTTCATGTTCGAGGGTTTCCACAAGATTCACTCGTACTACAAGGGGCCGACCGAAACGAGCCGACCGTTCAGCAGCGAGATGTACTTCAAGGTTGCGCCCGGGCCGCTGGGCGAGAAGATGCGCAAGGAGTTCTCCGACCCCGGCGCCGAGATCGCCGCTAAAGTAAAAGCCCCGAAGGACATCTCCCCCGCCGATTTCAAGAAACTGAAGGTCGAGGAGCAGGCCGCGGAATGCCCGGAAGCGGTCGCGAAACAGTTCGACGCGCTGGAGGAGAACGCTCGCGCCACTGCGAAGGCCGCGGCCGAGAGCGAATTGAAAGCGGCAACCGCGGCCGAGGCGAAGGCTGTCAAGGACGCGACTGACGCAGAGGCGAAAGCCACCAAAGACGCGAAGATCGACGAGGAAAAGGCCGCAGCGAAGAAGACTGCGGACGCCGCTCGCACGAAGGCGAAGACCGACGGTGACAAGGCTCGCGCCGCCGCGCAGAAGCGGATCGAGTCGTTCGAGACTGGCGGGGCCGAACTGATTGCCGACGCGAAGGCTGCGTACGCGCGCTGGGTGTATGGCGTGGACCCGCGGTCGACGCAGGTGAAGTTCATTACCGGGGACGTGTTCCTGACTGCACCGCAGCGACTCGATCACCTTGCCTGGGTGCGGAACCAGGCGAACGTGGCCGAGGAGCGGCAAGCGGATGGTCTCGGCAACGGCACTGGCACCGACGCGAAACGCGTCGCCGAGTACCGTACCAGCGCAATCACCGCTGAAGCGGATCTTGCACGCGACACGAACACTTTCGTCGCAGAATTGAAGAAAGACCTGAACGGCGGCAAGACGGTCGAGGAACCGCCCGTCTCCTCGCGTGGTCAGTTCATGGACCGTTTCACGATGTGGTTCCTCGTCGTCGTCGGCGCGTTCCTCATGTGTGGGCTGTTCACCAGGGTCGCGTGCGTGGTGGCGGCGGGGTTCCTGGTGATGACGTATCTGGCGCACCCGGCGTTCCCGTGGTACCCGCTGCCGCCGAACACCGAAGGCAACCCGGTGTTCATCAACAAGAACGTGATTGAGGCACTCGCTCTGCTGGCACTGGCGTGCTATCCCACCGGGCGCTGGCTGGGGTTAGACGCGCTTGTGCTGCGCCCGCTCTGCAAGTACAAGGGCGAACAACCTGTTGCCTAAGACGGACCCTCCGGGTCCGACGCGAACCGAATCATTGAACACGAACATTCTCTCCCTTGGAGTCTGGCATGTCACTCGACCTGAACCCCGAACAGAAGGCCACCGGCAAGGCGAACTTCGAGCAGGCGGCCGGCGAACTCGCCCGCGCCGGCAAGATGAACTCGATGGTCACCGGAGATGGCAAGGCGCTGCCGGCGCCCCCGAAGGACGGGGAGTATGACCGCCGCGACGTGCTCAAGGCGAGTCTGGCGGTCGGGGCGGTCGTGCCCGTGTCGGCCGCCGTGTACTACGGCTACAGTTCGTGGAAGGGCAACCAGGCGGTTCGCACCGCGCTCATCGGCACCGGCGACGAGGGCGGCGTACTCGTGGGCGACCACAACCCCGAGTACAACGAGATCGTCGCGGTGTGCGACATCCGGCCGACCAACATCAAGCGCATCTTCGACGGCGACACCGGCCCGCGAAAGGGGCTGAACAAGGTCTACGGCGAATCTACCGCCAAGAAGATCCGCACCTTCGACAGCGTCGAGGCGCTGCTGGCCGAGAAATCCAAACTCGGCCTCGAAGCGGTCGTCATCGCCACGCCGCTGAACACGCACGACGCTATCGCGAAGATGTGCATGGACGCGGGCTTGCACGTGCTGTGCGAGAAACTGATGGCCCGCACCATCACCCGCTGCAAGGACATGACGCGGTACGCGAAGGACAAGGGCCTGCTCCTCGGCATCGGTCACCAGCGGCACTACAGCACGCTCTACGCGCAGTCGCTGGAGATGCTGAACCACGGCATCCTGGGCGACATCAAACACATCCGCGCGCTGTGGCACCGCAACAACTCGTGGCCGTATGAACCGAAGGCGTTCAATCACGAGAAGTTCGACGCGAAGTACGGCATCCCGGCTTACGTCGATTCGTGGTGGAAAGAGGTGCCGAAGGCGGACGCCGACAAGCTGTCGCCGGAACGCCTGAAGGAACTCGCGTTCGGCGACCCGGAGAAGCACGGGTTCAAGGACGCGGCCGAACTGGTCCGCTGGCGGTGTTCCGAGAAGACCGGCGGCGGGCTGATGGCCGAACTCGGGAGCCACCAACTCGACGCCTCGAGCATCATCCTCGGCCACGTCCACCCGCTCGCGGTGATGGGCGTCGGCGGGAAGTTCTTCTACGGCCGCGGCACCGACCCGAGCAAGGGTAACGACCGCGAGAGCGACGACGGTGTGTTCGTCACCTTCGAGTTCCCCGGCCGCACGTACTACAAACGCGATAGCAGCGGCCACCTGCTCATCGAAGGCGGCAAGCCGGTGAAGGACAAGAACAACGAGAACGACGTGGTGGTCGTCACCTTCACGTCGTTCAACAGCAACGAGTTCGAGGGTTACGGCGAGTGGGTGATGGGCAGTAAGGGGACGATGTTCCTCGACAAGGAGTCCGACGTGTACCTGTGGCGGGAGAAGGACAAGAGCCGCAAGGGGGACACGGGCGGGCGCGATACGAAGATCACCGTCTCGGGCGCCGGCGGCGGCAAGCCCGCGATGGAGGCGACGAGCACTTGGGGTGCGGGTGGGTCGAGCGGCGCGCCGACCAAGACGACCGCGGGCGCCGCGGTGTGGGACAGCGCCGTTCGCGGCTACCGCACCGAGATGGAACACTTCGCGTACTGCGTGCGGATGTGGAAAGACAGGAAGGTTGACTACTCGAAGAACGACAAGGGCGAACTCGTCCACAAGGACATCATCCCGCGGTGCCACGGCGAAGTGGCGATGGCCGACGCGATCCTCGCGCTGACGGCGAACATGGCGATGGCGAAGCGCGAGCGGATCGTGTTCGAGGACGCGTGGTTCGAGACGGCGAAGGACGACGTGCCCGAAACGATGCACGCGAAGAAGGCGTAAAGGCGGAAGGGGAATTCACCACAAAGGCACAAAGGACACAAACAAGACTGAAGAGCGAAGAGTTCTTTTAAACACTCCTCTGCTTCGGTCTTCTTTGTGGTCTTTGTGCCTTTGTGGTTAATCCTTCTTCTCTTTCTTCTCACTCGGCAACTCCGCGATGCGGAGGTTGCGGAACAGGATGTCCGTGGTCGGGTCGTGCCCCTGAATGGAGATCGGTCCCTTCGCGGCCCGGTAACCCTGTCGTGGGTTCTCACTCTCCTTGCGGTCATCAAGCCAGTCCACCGCTTGGTAGCCGTTCACCCACGTCGCGATGTGCTTCCCGTCTGCTACAACCGTCATCGTGAACCATTCGTTATCGTTGCTCACAACCTTCCGCGCCGCGATGCGACGGTAGATCGCGCCCGTGCCGTAGTCCTTCGGCTTGGTGCGGTCTTCGCCCTCGAAGGCGTTCTGAATCTGCGCCTCATAGCCATTCTGATACTGGCCGGGGATGCAGCGGAAAAAGAACCCGCTGTTGAGCGCCTTACCGAGTGTCTTACACTCGAATTGCAGCACGAAGTTGCTGAACTCCTTCTCAGTCACGAGATCGCCGGGACCGTTCTTGACGGACAACTCGCCGTCCTTCGTGACTTCCCATTTCGACGCCATGCGCTTTGGGTCGGCCGCGTTGACCTTCCAGCCGTCGAGGTTCTTCCCGGTGAAGAGCGGCTTGTCTTTCGTCGCGGGCATTGCACTCAGGCGCCCGACGCGCACGGTCGTGCCAGCCGGAACACGGATGATCACGCGCAGCAGGTCGCCGTCGAGTGCGAGCGCCGTCAAGCCGTTTCCGAGTTTGTTCGTATTGGCGTACTTGGCGGTAAGTGAGATGCGCGGCCGTTTGGTTTCGGGCAGGTCGGCTGGGAAGTCGAGTTGGATTTTCACGAAACTCGCTGGGAACGCGGTCGTGCAGGTCGCGGTTGTCGCCTTCGTGCCGCCGAGAACCATCCACCCGTCTTTGACTGTGGTTTCGCCCTCGGTCGTCCAGCCGAAGAGGGTTTCGCAATCGAAGAGCATCAGTTCGCCTGAGGCGATTTCGGTTGGTACGAGTTTGTCCGGTTTCTTGTCTTCGGCGAAGCAAGGCGATGCGACCGCGAGTAGCGCGAGCGCGGTGAGTAAGCGGAACATGAGGCACCTTCACGTTGGGGGAGGTTACATCGTCGTTTCCGCGATGGCCGTGGTCAAGCCTTCGCGATAGCTCGCGAACACCGGCGACCAACCGAGCGCGCGGAACTTCGTCGCGTCAATGCGGCGGTTCGGTGAGCCTGGCTCGGCGCGGTGATCGAACTTCGCTTCTGGCGCGTGCAGCAGTTCCGCAAGCCGCGTGTAGAAGTCGCGACGCGACACCGGCGTGCCGTCACCGATGTTGTACGTCTCGCCGGGCGCGCCGTGGGTCTCAGCCAGGAGAACTGCGGACGCGGCATCTGCGACGTGAACCAGGTTCAGCCACTTGTCCGTGTCGCCGCTGAGCGGTTCGCCCTTGAGGATAGGTTGCTTGCGAAGAAGCCGGTCCGGTCCGTACAGACCGGCGCTCCGGAGAAGGATCGCGTTGGGCTTCTTGGAGCGAAGCAGGTGTTCCGCTTCGAGTATGACCTTCCCGGCTTCTTCCGTAGGTTCGGTGATACTGTCCTCGGTCACCCACTCGCCGTTGCTTTGACCGTACACGCTCGTGCTGGAAACGTAGACGAACCGCGCGCACGGCGGGAGCGTATCGAGAACGTGCGCCAGACCGGTGACGTACACGTCGCGCATCGACTTCCCCGCACTCCGGTCCATACCGACTGCGTAAAGGACCGTGGCCGCGGCTGGCAACGTTCGCAGGCTGCTGGGTTCGAGTACGTCGCCGGTGATGGGTTCGATGCCAACGCTTCGCAGTGTCCTCTCGTTCTTGCGCGTGAGCGCGGCAACACGCATCCCTTGAGCAAGCCAGCGCTGCGCGACGCGAAGACCCAAATACCCACATCCGAAGATCAGTCGTGTATCGGCTGGCGGAAGGAGGGGTGACATTGAGCGCCTGTTGCCCTAACTATTCGGGGTAACGGTTTACGGCCTTGCGCAGCCCCGAGACCCAGCATGTCCGAACCGCCCGTTTCCACCCACCCACCCGCGAGCGACCCGGCTCCCGTGCCGACCGAACCGGTTGCGCCCGCGGACCTCGCACCGGTGCCGTCGCGGCGGGAACGGTTCGCGTGGTATGCCGGCGCTATGCTCCTCGCGTCTGCACTGGTCTTCGTAGGTCTGCGGCTCTGGAGCCAGGATCTCCACGCACCATTTTACTACGACCTCGACTCGATACTGTACCTGCCGCTCGTCAAGACGACGATCGACAACGGCACCCACTGGCGCAACGACCGGATGGGCGAACCCGGCGTGCAGGAACTCTACGACTTCCCTGTCATCGACTACCTGCACCTCAAGATTCTCTGGTTCTTCGGTCGGTTCACGTCCGACGTACTGCTCGTGTACAACCTGTACAACTTGCTCACGTACCCGCTCACCGTGCTGACCGCGATGTTCGTGCTGCGGTGTCTGAGACTCTCGCTCCCAGCCGCCGCGGTGGGTGGGCTTCTGTACGCGTTTCTCCCGTTCCACCAGGAACGCTACCACCACTACTTCCTAGCGGCGTACTGGGTCGTTCCGCTGTCGCTGCAGCCGGCGCTTGCCATTTGTAAGGGCGAGTTCCCACTGTACCCGCGTAACCCAGACGGCACGCGTAGGCGGAACCTCCTTTCGTTCGGCGCGTTCTGGCCGCTGGCGCTCGGTGTGATGACCGCGTCGGGGGGCGCGTACTATGCGTTCTTCGCGTGCGCCTCCTACGCTTTCGCCGGGGTATACGCGAGCGTGATGTTCCGTACCTGGCGTGGGGCGCTCTCGGCCGCGTGGGTCGTCGCGCCGGTCGTCGCGATTGGCTTCGCGTATCACATCCCAACGTTCGCGTACCAGTGGAAGAACGGCGGGAATCCGATTACCGACCGGATGCCGGAAGAGGCCGAGGTGTTCGGACTGAAACTCACGCACCTGATCCTCCCCGCGAACGACCACAACGTGACGGTATTGTCGCGGTTCCGCGCGATGTATAGCACCATCCACCGTCCCGTAGACGCCGAGAGCGCCGGGTCTCTCGGCGTGGTCGGCGCCACCGGGTTGGTTACACTCTTGGTGATGGCAGTTTTCCCGCACCGGCGGCGGTGGCCCGAAGGCCCGCTCGCGGGGTTGGTGCTGTTCCTGATTCTGCTCGCGACCGTCGGCGGATTCGGGTCGATCTTCAACGTGCTGGTGACAGCGCAAATCCGCGCGTACAACCGGATCAGCGTGTTCATTGGGTTTTTCTGCCTGTTCGCGGTGATGTGGTGGGCGGACCGGTTCCTGCTCACACGCACCGGGCGCCGCGCGAAGCAGTTGCGATACCCGGCGTTCGCGCTGCTGTTCCTGCTCGGCTACTGCGATCAGACCCCCTGGGGCTGGAACTGGTTCAACCCGGATGGCATGTCGACGATCGAGAGGCAGGCAGAGCGATACCGGTCCGATAAGCGGTTCTTCAAGGAGATCGAGGAGAAGGCTCCGGGGTCGCGCGTGTTCTGTTTGCCCTACGTCGCGTTCCCTGAAAGCCCGCCAGTTCAGAAGATGCCGAACTGCTACGAGCACGCTCGCGGGTTCCTCATGACCGACACACTCACCTGGAGTTTCGGCGCAGTGAAGCGGCGCGAGGCGGACAGTTGGCAGCGGGTTGTGGCGTTCGAGAAGCCCGAAGATTTCCTCCAGCGAATCGTGGCTCGCGGGTTCGACGGCCTCTTCATCGACGGTCGCGGGTACCCGCCGCGCCCCGCGGACCACGGTCAGGGCGAACCCGTCAGCGCAGTGAACCCGCGAGCGTCGATTCATGCGCTCTACGGCAAACTGGTCAAGCAGAACGCGGCGCGGCTTCCAGAGGTTATCCACGAGGACGGCAAGCAGTTCTTCCTCGACCTGCGGCCATATCGGGACTCGCTCAGAGCGGTGGACCCGGTTCTCTATGAGAAGAACGCGACCGAGGAACGGGAGTGGATCGCCCCGTTGTGGCTCAAGGGATTCACGGTATTCGACACGATCCATGACAGCAAACCGGCGCAGTGGGGAACCCACGATGCGACACTCGTGTTCGTCAACCCAACCGACCGGACCCGGACGATCGACTTCTCGTTTACGATCGGCATCGAAGTGAACGGTGAGTTTCATTTCTCGTTCACCGGACTTGAGGGGCTGGTGGGTGGTGAGTTCGACCTGGAGAGGTACCACGACGAGGCCGCGCCGTGGCGCACGCGGCAAAGCGTGGGGCGGGCGTTCCACGCGATCAAACTGCCGCCGGGTCGCTCCACGCTACGCATCCGTTGCACCCCGCCACCGTCCTTTTTCCCGGCCGACCACCGGAAACTGTGCTACTTCATCGAGGATTTCCGACTGGTGGAGAAGTAGTCATTGGTCATTGGTCGATAGGGAGGAGAGGCTCGCACTTCCGCGTTGCTTTGACGGATGACCAATGACGCCATGACGTATAATCCCGTAGTGCCAAAGAAACGGTTCCTCTCTCCCGTTTGAGGTGCGTTCATGCCTGCCGTGCCCCCCGGCAACCCGCCTTCTAATCCATTCGTCAGTTCGCCGACGTACCTGATGGCGTGCCAGCAGTTGCGGAATGTCGCGCGCGAGATCGAACTCGACGCGGGCGTTGCCGAACGGCTCATGCTGCCGAAGCGGTCGCAGATCGTGTCCGTGCCCGTGCGCATGGAAGACGGTCGCACCGAGGTGTTTGTCGGCTACCGCGTCCAGCACTCGCTCACCAGCGGAGCGAGCAAAGGCGGCTTGCGGTACGCGAAGAACGTGGACCTGGGCGAGGTCGCGGCGCTCGCGATGTGGATGAGTTGGAAATGCGCCATCATGAACCTGCCGTTCGGCGGCGCGAAGGGCGGGATCGCGGTGGACCCGGCTGAGTTGAGGGGGAGTGAGAAGGAGCGACTCACACGCCGGTTCACCGACGAGATCCAGAACATCATCGGCCCGCGCATCGACGTGATGGCCCCCGATATGGGCACCGACGAACAGACGATGGCGTGGATTTACGACACCTACTCGATGAAGGTCGGGTACGCGTGCCCGGAGATTGTGACGGGCAAGCCGGTCGAGTTGGGCGGATGTGTTGGTCGCAAAGAAGCCACCGGGCGCGGCGTGGTGTACTGCATCTCGGAAGCGTTCACCGAACTTAACATTCGCCCGGAGGGCGCGACCGCCGTCGTGCAGGGGTTCGGCAACGTCGGCTCGGTCACGTGCGAGGAGTTGGTCAAGATTGGCGTGAAGGTGATCGCGGTCAGCGACCGCTATGGGGCGATCCGCAACGACCGCGGGATCGATGTCGCGAAGTTGGTGGCTTACGCCGCCGCCGCCGCGAACAAACGGAAAACCGTGGCCGGGTTCCCGGAGGCCGAAGCCATCCCGGACGCGGAATTGCTCACCACTCCCTGCACGGTTCTCATCCCGGCCGCGATGGAGCGGGTCATCACTGCCGAGAACGCCGGCAAGTTGAGATGTCGGGTGCTGGCCGAGGGCGCGAACGGCCCGACCGACCCGGAGGCCGACGCGATCATCGCGAACACGGACATCTTCGTCATTCCGGACATCCTGTGCAACGCGGGCGGCGTGACCGTGTCGTACTTCGAGTGGGTGCAAGACCTCGCGCAATTCATGTGGGACGAGGAAGAAGTCAATCTCCAGTTGAAGAGGCAGATGCTCAGGGCATTCAAGCGGGTACGCGACGAGGCGAAGGCACGGAAGTTCGGAAACCGGCTCGCGGCCCTGAGTATCGGTGTGCAGAAGGTGGCATGCGAGAAAGCGAAACGCGGCCTGTATCCGTAGCGGTGAGCAAAGCAGAGGAGTAGCCACGGGTGCGCACAGAGAAACACGGATCCGATAAGACAGCAGAATTGAGTTGAAGATCTTTGATCTTCTCTGATCTGTGTTTCTCGGTGTGCACCCGTGGCTACTCTTCTGTCTCCGTTCTTACTCTTCTCTCATATCATCACATCGCGTTTCGCGTGAAGCCCCTACTGATCCCCAGGACAATCGCCGATGGCCAGCGATGGCTCGATCCCGCCCGCTGGAGCGCCGGTCCGCGCCCGCTGGTGGGTAGATGCGATCTGGCTACTGCTCCTCGCGGTGTGGTCGGGCGCGTGGTGCCTTAGCGCGGCACCCGACCTCGGCCTCACCTATGACGAAACGTTCTACATTGATGCTGGGCTGGAATCGTGGCACGGTTGGACCCGCGACGACGGCAAGCGAAAAGGCTTCGACCACCACACCACCGCGATCACCGGCGTGATGCCGTTGCCCATCGACGCCATCACGCTGCCGCTATTCGTTCACGAACAACACGTCGGCGCGAAACTGGCGAATCAACAAGCGAAACTGGAACGGCTGCGGTGGGTGCGTGCGGTTACGCTCGGTTGGCTGTGGCTGCTCGTCCTCTGTGGATGGCGCCTGGGACACGCGGTGGGCGGTCCGTGCGCCGGGCGCATTGCGGCCGGGTTGCTCGCGACCGACCCGAACTTCCTGGGTCACGCCTCACTCGCGACCACCGACATCGCTGCGTGTGCCGCGCTGATGGCGTTCGCGCGCGCCGTCTACGCCGGACGCGGTGGCGGGTGGTGGAAACGCCTCCTCCTACCGGGCCTGTGGTTCGGGGTCGCGGCGCTGTGCAAGATTTCCGCGCTGCTCTACGGCGGTCTTATCCTCGTCACGCTCGAAGTGTGCTTCCGGTTCGCGTCTGGCGCGATGTCGCGCCCACTGGGGGGCGATCTGAAAGCGTGGGGCTGGAAGGTTACCGGCGCGGTATTCCGCTCAGTGCTGAACGCGGCGACGATCCTCGTAATCGGAATCGCCATCGCGGTGACATACTTCGGCATCCCGGATGAGGGGAAGCGCCCGTTCGACGCGGTCGCGGGTACTATTCCCCCCCACGAACCGTTGAAGCCGAAGTACATGGCGTGGGCAGCGAAGTCGGACCGCGTGCCGCACGCGGCTTGCGCGTTCGCGTTCCAGTGGTGGTACAACTCCCGCGGCCGACCGAGCTATCTCAACGGCACCTTCTACCCCGAAGCCTATCCCTACTACTTCCCCGAAATCCTGCTGATGAAGGTGCCGCTGCCGATCTTCCTGCTTGCGCTCGTTGCGCTGCCGCGAGTGCGTGCCGTCGCGAATCCGCTTACGCTCGTCACGCTCCTGTTGCTCGCGACGCTGCTCACCGCGAACCTTCAGATTGGTGTGCGGCTCGCGTTCCCAGCGGTCGCGGTCGGTTACGTCGCGGTCGCGGTCGCGGTGGGTCGCGGATACCCGCGGTGCGCGCCGTGGTTTGGTCTCCTCGCGGTTCTCACGCTCGCGGTAACGTCCGTGTGGGTGTGGCCGAACGGGTTGGGCTACTTGAATCAAGCGCACGGCGGACTGGAGGCGGCCCCGCGGCGCGTGAGCGATTCCAACGTCGACTGGGGGCACGGTCTACCCGACCTCAAGAAGTGGCACCTCGCAAACGGGGAACCGCCGATCCGCGTGTGGTACTTCGGCACCGATCCCGCGGTGGATCGACCGCCGTTCCAGAGGTTCGCGTTCGAGGCACAGAAGGATGACAAGGGCAACCACGTGAAGGACGAGGACGGCAAAGACATCGAGGTCGCGAGGAACACGGACGGCAATAACGAGGTGATCAAGAACGTGGCCGATCTGCGACGCACGATTGGTCCGCGCATCCTCGCGGTGGGGCACACCGTGGTGTCGCTGCACCCGAACGGCTCGCCCGCGAAGACCGTCGCGCTGGAGTACCTTCGCACACGCCGCCCGCTCGCGCGCACCGCGACGTTCACCCTGTACGACTTCCGCGATGCGAACGGCGCACCGCCGCTGGAGTGACAGCGGGCCTTCCGTTTGACCGGTTTCCGCCTGTTCTTGTTACCGTCCGGAATCGTAATTGGGGGCTGTGTCGATGCTCTCGTCGTCCGCGCCGGCGGGCCGGGAACCTGCTTGCAGTGATAGTCGGCGTGCTGGCTCTTGCGCTCGTTGCTGCTGACAACGCCTTGTGCGCTCCAAATGGGCCGCGGGCCAGGGAGTGGACCGAGATTCGGTACTCCCTCGATCACATTCGCACGCGGGCGCAGCGCATCCACGATGCGATCCAGCGCTACCCGGCAGCGACGATTGTGTACGTGTTTCCTTCTGTCGCGGAGAAGAGACGGCTAGGCGATCTAGTGGTTCAACCCGAAGCGATGCGCGCGGCACAAGACCTCGGGTTGCAGTGCGTGAATGGCGGGTCCGGGACTCTCCCCCAGAAGTGGGAATACTTCGCCGGCAACCTTGCGATATTGGAGTGGCTGACGGATCGCCACGGGATCCCGGAAGATCAACTCACGGGATTGGTCGTGGTCGGTGAACCGGAACCGGATGCCGATCCGCGATACGAAGCAACAATGCGAGCGCGGTTTCCGGCTCAACCTCCCGGACCGATTCCATGTGCGCCGCGTGGTTTCGCTTGACTGGGTTTCGCTGTTTCGTTATTCGCGCCGTCAAGCCAATTCGCCGTCGTTGATGTCGGAAATGAGGGCCGAATACCGGCCCTGGCGCGCGGAACAATTCGGTATGTAGTGATGGTGGCGCGAAAAAATCGCAGAAACCGGGCAGTATCGGGTGACGTGCAACTTGTTTTTCACAGTCACTACGTTACGATTCGTTCTTAAAGCGTTCTCGTTCCGGCGCGCGTCGTCGGTCGGATCGCACCCGTCGAGTTTGGTGCGCGTTGCACCAAGCCCGGGATTCGCGGACCTGTGGAGGTCACCCGGCGTATGTTCGAGTCCGACGCCCGACACCCGCTCATTGAGCATCCGGTCGCTCCGACCGTGAGCGGGTTCGAGGACGAAGAGCCCCCGAGTCTTTCACGGCGGCACTCGCTGTGGAAGGACGTGACCGACGAGCAATGGGACGACTGGAGGTGGCAGACCCACAACTCCATCCGATCCGTTCGTCAACTGCGCAACCTGCTCCACTTCAGCCCCGAAGAACTGGAAGTACTCGGTCGCCTCGAGGGCGAGTACAAACTCGCCATCCCACCGTACTACTTCTCGCTCATCGATCCCGACGACCCCAACGACCCGATCCGGTTGCAGTCGGTGCCGTCACCGCTGGAAGCCGAGAACCCGTCTGGGTACGAACTCGACGACCCGCTCGAAGAGGACAAAGACTCGCCGGTGCCCGGCCTCACGCACCGCTACCCGGATCGCGCGCTTCTGATCACCACTCCCAACTGCACGATGTACTGCCGGTACTGCACGCGCAAGCGCGCCACGCTTACACGCGGCGGGTGGGAGGGCGTCAGCGCCGACGATGAGCGGATGATCGACTACATTCGCAATCATCGCGAGATCAAGGATGTGATCGTCAGCGGCGGCGATCCGCTCACGCTTCCCGTCGGTAAACTCCGCTTCTATCTGGAGAGCCTGAAGGCGATCAACCACGTCGACGTGATCCGCGTCGGTACGCGCGTGCCAGTCACGCTGCCGCAGCGGTTGTACGACCCGGAGTTGATCGACCTGCTTGCCTCTGCCGAAAAGGTGTACATCCAGACGCACTTCAACCACCCGCGCGAAGTGACACCGGAGGCGATGCGGGCCTGTAAGTCACTGCTGCGTGCCGGGATGCCGATCAACAACCACTCGGTGCTGTTGAAGGGCGTCAACGACGATCTCGGCACGATGCGATCGCTGCTCCGCAATCTCCTGAAGGCAAAGGTGCGTCCGTACTACCTGTTCCACTGCGACCCAGTGACCGGCGCCGGGCACTTCCGCACCAGCGTGTGGAAGGGGCTTGAGATCATGGAAGGGCTGCGCGGCCATATGAGCGGCATCGGCATCCCGACCTATGTGGTCGATAGCCCGCACGGTGGCGGGAAGATCCCGATGATGCCGAACTACCTCGTCTCGATGTCCGACGACGCGGTCGTGTTGCGTAACTACGAGGGACTGTTGATCCGCTACCAGGCGGAAGACAAGCCCGCCGCGAACGGTCAGCCTACCAACACTCGCGGCGTGAGCGGGCTGTTGCAAGGCGACAAGACTGCGCTGATTCCCGCGAACAACGAACGGATGGCACGGCGCAAGCCGAGTGCGGTCCGCGACAGGTGCAGTGGTGAAGGCGGTGACGGTGAACCGACCGAAGCTAACACCGATGGCGGCGCGCTGCGGCCGATTGTCCCGCTTCCGATGCTAAGCAACAACGGTAACGGTCACACCGCCAAGAACGGGTAGCCCCGCCGACCCTTTTCCGAACAACCCCAGGCTTGTAGCCTGGGGTTGTTCGTTCTGTTCGACGTACTCTGTTGCCGAGGGACTGAGATGTCCGCCACCCCACCGACTGACCCGAAGAAAGCGGCTGAGCGTGAGTCCTCCAACGCGATCATCTGGGCCTTGCTCGCGTCCGCGTTCGCCATCGGCATGTTCGTGTACGCGGGGAAGGTGGAAGCCGAGAAGCGGAACCTCTACTTCCTCATGGGCGCGGTCGGCGCGATCGTGGCCGCGGTGAATGGCTATGGCGCCTGGACCGCGGTGCAGAAGTCGAAGTCGAAGTAGGCGGGTCGATTATTCTTCGCCGCGCGCGGCTTCACGAGTCTCACGAAGCCGCAAGCGGCACGCCAGGAGTCCCGCCATGCGAATTGGAATCGCTTGTACCCTCAAGCCGGACGGCCCGCTCCCGACGGGGGCGCCGGACGACCTTCACGAAGAGTTCGATTCCCCCGTCACCGTGAAGGGCATCGGCGACGTGTTCCGCTCGCTCGGTCACACGGTCATCGAGTTAGGCGACGGACGTTCTTTCATCGAAGCAGTTCTCAAATCCCCCCCCGATCTGGTGTTCAACTTCGCGGAAGGCGTCGGGGTGAGCCGCTCGCGAGAGTCCCGCGTCCCGGCTGTGTGCGAGATGCTCGGCATCCCCTACTCCGGCTCCGATCCGCTCGCGCTCGCCGTGGCGCTCGACAAGGACATGACGCGGCGTGTCGCGGAGTCGCTGGGCGTGACGGTGCCAAAGGGTATCACGCTCGCGCCCATTGTGGGCGAATACGACGGCGACTTCGCGGAGTTCCCGCCGATTCTCGAAGAAGCCGGGCTGACGCTTCCAGTGATCGCGAAACCGACCTGTGAGGGGTCGAGCAAGGGTATCCGCAATCGGTGCCTGATCAAAACGCTTGCGGAGTTCGGCCCGACCATCGTGGGCTTGTGGAAGGACTACCAGCAACCCGTTCTTGTTGAGGAGTACATCAGAGGGGACGAGGTGACGGTCGGGTTGGTGGGCAACGACCCGCCGCAGTCGATCGGCATCATGCAGGTGATTCCGCGGCAGTCGCCGGCGGACTTCGTGTACAGCCTCGAAGTGAAACGCAACTGGCGCGAGACGGTGGATTACGTCGCGCCCGCGAAACTTCCGCCCGACGTGTCGCGTGCGATCGAAGCCGACGCGATGGCCGTCTACGCGGGGTTGGGTTGTCGTGACGTGTCACGCATCGACTTCCGCGTCCGTGACGGCGTGCCGTACTTTCTGGAAGTGAACCCGCTGCCGGGGCTGAACCCCGAGTCCAGCGACCTGTGCTACCTCGCGTACCGCATGGGGCTTACGTACCCGCAACTCATCGGCATGATTCTCGATGCCGCGACCGCGCGCTGCGGGCTGAAGTGACCACATCGGGAGACTGCGATGATCTCCACACGCGACCTATCCGCGCTCCCGGACATCGACACCCTCAAGCGGCTCATGCAGAGCATGGCGATGCTCGACGCGATCTTTTCGCCAGAGTGGGAATCGCGGTACTACTCGTTCAATTCCAAGTGGTCGAAGGGCGAGCAGATGGGGTCGATGCGAGACGGCTGCGGTGACGACCTGTTCGCACTCTTCACAGAACGCGGCTGCTTCCTGAAGGGGTTCGCACACGAATCTGAGATGACGCCGTACAAGCGGAAACCCAAGAGCGTGTGGCCGGGCGTGGTCGATCGGGTGCCATCAGCGTTTCAGAGCGGGCTGAACCAACCGGCGTTCGACCCGGCAGATACCACGTTTTGCATCTGGCGGGAGTACAGCGACACCGCGTGGCAGCGCGGCGAGATCGAGTTCCCGAAGGTGCCGCCGCGGTTCGACGGTTCGCCCGGCGACCGGGACGGTTCCATCAGCCTGCTCGCGCCCTACGATGGCAAGCCGGAAACGTACCTCGCCTGGGCTACCGACTACTGGTTGGATGACGAGGAGAAGGGTTACTCGCTGACGCTCGAACACGTTCAGCGTGTCTACGATCACAAGCCGCTCGCGAACGCATTCGTGGCAGCGATCAACCCCGCGAGGACGCTCCGATTGCTCGCTGCCGACATCACCGAGATCGGCTACCCGCGCCGCGGGCGGTAGACGTTCGTGCCACATGCGGCTTCCGCGCCGTTTGGCGCGGTTGTGCGGCTTTTCGCCCGACGCGCATCCGCTGGTGGTACCAGATTCGCCGGAACGTCTTTGGCGTTCGCGCCGCCGAGACGATAACCTCCGCATTCCCGGCACTCGCGCCGGGCGCTCCGGTTCCGAGCTGCACCATGACCGCCCCTTCCATACTCATCCTGTACAACGAACCCGTCCTCCCGGTCGAGCACCCGGACGCCGGCTCCGAACACGACGTCCTCGACACCGTCAACGATACTTTCAAGGTGCTCAAGGCCGCCGGGTTCGAAACTACCAAACTCGGGATCAACCACGATCCGCAACCACTCCTCGACCGGCTCAAGCAGAACCGGCCGGACGCGGTGTTCAACCTGTTCGAGGGGATCGCCACGCAGACCGGCACCGAGGTTTCCGCCGCGGCGCTGCTCGAATGGCTCAACGTCCCATTCACCGGGTGCCCGTCGCCGTCTCTCGCGCTCGGGCGCGACAAGATTCGCACGAAGCACATTCTCGCCGCGACCGGCATTCCGACCCCGGATTACGCGGTCATCGACGCGCTGCCGGTCCCGCGCTGGCGTTGTCCGTGGCCCGCGATCGTGAAGCCCGCGTACCAGGACGCGAGCATCGGCATCGACCAGAACAGCGTCGTTACCTCGCAGAAGCAACTCGAAGATCGCGTGATATACCTGCTGGCGACCTACGGTCCGCCGGTGCTGGTGGAGCGGTTCGTGTTGGGGCGCGAATTCCACGTGAACATCATCGAAGAACTGGACCCCGCACCGAACGCGCTGCCCCTGGTGCTGCCGCTGGCGGAGATCGCGTTCAAAAACAACCAGCCGGGGAAGTGGGCGGTGTACACGTTCGCGGCCAAGTGGGACGAGAACAGTGCCGAGTACACAGCCGCACCTTTGGTAGCGCCCGTCGAAATCCCGGCGGACGATTTCGCTCGCCTCGAAGTGATCGCGCAGCGATCGTTCCGCTCGCTGTGTTGCCGCGACTATGCCCGCATCGACGTGCGCATGGACGCGGACGGCAAGTTCTACGTGTTGGAAGTGAACCCGAATCCGTACCTGAACAGCCTCGCGCTCGTGAACGGGTTGCTCGCCATCGGGCGGACACAGGAGCAGTTGCTCGTGAACCTCTCGCTTGCCGCGATTGCGCGCGGCGGGAAACACGTCCCGCGTGACGCGGTCGAAATTCCTGTTGGGGTTATCACGGTGTGAGCGGAAACCGGTGGCGTCGGGTCGCGCGGGGGAGTGTAATAGGGTTACCTGCCAGTACCCTCCCGCCCGGTAGCGCACGATGTACACACTTCCGCTTCTAATCATTGCCGCGATTCCCGCGGTGGAACTCGCACCAGCACCACACAGCGCCGAAGTCTCTCCGAAGGAGGTCCGCGCGGCGGTCGAACGCGCGCTGCCGTATCTGGAGAAGAGTTCCGCGGGCTGGCGCACCGAACGCAAGTGCGTCACGTGTCATCAAGTCCCGTTCGCCATCTGGGCGCTCAACGACGCGAAGGCGCGCGGACTCGCGGCCGATGCGGCCAAACTCGACGATCTCACCGCGTGGGCGTTCAAGTTCTGTACCACCGACGAGAACAAGGGCGAGCGCACCGGCGGCTTCCACCTGACCTCGGTGTTCCTGACTCTCTCGCAGAACGGCACCGCACCGCGCGAGGATGCGCTGAAGGCGTATCCGTTCTTCGAGACACTGTTCGCGAAGCGACAGAAGGAAGACGGCTCGTGGCGTGAGGGGCGGCAGATCAAACTCGCGAACGCGCCGCGCGAAGCCGACGAGGTCGATACGATGTGGACGCTTCTGGCGATCAAGTCGCTGGAGCGTCTCAGTGACAAACTCCCTGACGCGACGCGGAAGGCGCTCGCCGCGGAGCGCGACAAGGGACTGGCGTTCCTCAAGACCGCGAAGCCGGGGACGCGACTCGACTGGCTCGCGATTCGCGTGTTGGTCGCGAAGGAGTACGACCCGCCCGAGAAAGCACGCGAGTACCTGAAGGAACTCCGCGACCAGCAGAACGCGGACGGCGGCTGGGGCTATGTGCGTGGCGGTGCGAGTTACCCGCACACGACTGGCGAGTGCCTGTACGCGCTCGGCGTGATGAGCCTGGACGCGACCGACGAGAGCGTGCGGCGCGCGTCGAAGTACCTGCTAGCGTCGCAGAAGTCCGACGGGTCGTGGGCCGCGAAGAGCCGCGAAACCTTCAACACGAAGCCAGACCTTGTTCGCGACACGAGCGTACACTGGGGCACCGCGTGGGCCGCGCTCGGACTGATGCAAACACTGCCGAAGAAGTAGAAGCGGAGTTGGCGAACGGGCGTTTTCCCTTGCTCGCTCGCCTGAACGTCGAGTAGTCTGCAATCTCATCCCGCCGAACACTCTCCCTGCCGAGGCTTCCATGCCCGCTCAGCGTCTCCCCAAGTGTCCCGGTGTTCCGCGGCGCACGTTCCTCCGCGTCGGCGGTCTCGCGCTCGGCGGTATCGCACTTCCGCAACTGCTCCGCGCCGAGGAGCAAGCCGGACACCGCACCGCGCACAAGTCCATCATCATGGTCTTCCTGTCCGGCGGGCCGCCGCATCAGGACATGGTCGATCTGAAGATGGACGCGCCCGACGATATTCGCGGTGAGTTCAAGCCGATTCGGACGAACGTGCCCGGCCTCGACATCTGCGAACACTTGCCGCGCCTCTCGAAGATGATGGACCGGTTCGCGGTGATCCGGTCGCTGGTCGGCTCGGAGGGGCAGCACTCCGCGTATCAGTGCGTGACCGGTCGCACGCAGCAGAACCAACCGGGCGGCGGGTGGCCGTCGTTCGGATCGATTGTCGCGAAGGTGCAGGGCGCGGTCACGGAGTCGGTGCCGCCATTCGTCGGGCTGTCGCCCAAGATGACGACCACCACCTGGGCGAACCCCGGTCAGCCGGGTTTCCTGGGTCGCGCGTACGCACCACTCACGCCCAACGCTGATGGCATGGCGAACATGGCGCTTCGCGGGATGACCGTGGAGCAACTCGGCGACCGAACGACACTGATGCGGAAGTTCGACACGCTCCGACGCGAACTCGACGCTACCGGCGCCATCGAAGGCGCGGAAGAGTCCACCCGGCGCGCGCTCAACATCCTCACGTCCACCCGGATCGCGGACGCGCTCGACCTCTCGAAGGAAGACCCGCGACTGCGTGACCGTTACGGCCGCGGGTCGACCGAACCGGCCGGGTACGGTGACGCCGGTCCGCTGCTCAACGACTACTTCCTCGCGGCGCGGCGCCTGGTCGAAGCCGGGGCGCGTGTCGTGACGCTCGCGTATGGCCGCTGGGACTGGCACGGCAAACCGCACGGGACCACGTTCGAGAACTCACGCCACCACTTCCCAATGCTCGACCGCGGCCTCTCCACGCTGGTCGAAGACCTGCACCAGCGCGGGCTGAGTGAGGACGTGTCGGTGGTGGTGTGGGGCGAGTTCGGGCGCACCCCGAAGATCAACAAGGACGGTGGCCGCGACCACTGGCCACAGGTCGCGTGCGCGCTGCTCGCCGGCGGAGGGATGAAAACCGGTCAGGTGATCGGCAGCACCAACCGACTGGGCGAGACCGCAAAGGACCGCCCCGTTCATTTCCAGGAAGTGTTCGCCACGCTGTACCACAACCTCGGCATCGACCTCGCGACCGCCACCGTGAAGGACGTGACTGGGCGTCCGCACTACCTCGTCGATGCCGACATGAAACCGATGCGCGAGTTGGTGTGAATCATTGACCCGGCCTGCTGACGCAGGCGGTTCGACGAGACTTGTCGAACCGCCTGCGTCAGCAGGCCGGGTAACTCCTTCGAGGGATTACCATGCTACGGCTTTGCATCCCGGCGGCGCTGCTTGTGGTCGCGTTCGTCGCACTTCCGTCGCGTGCCGCTGACGACGACGTGGCCGCGAAGCAGGTCGAATTGAAGAAGGGCGACAGGATCATCTTCTTCGGCGACTCGCTCACTCAACTGGCCGGGCAGGACGCGCCGAAGCAACACGTCACGAAGGGGTACGTGCGCCTCGTGCGAGAAACGCTTCAGGAGAAGCACAAGGACAAGGGCATCGAGGTCGATTGGGTCGCCACCGGCGGCCACACGGTTCCCGATCTGCTCAAGCGAGTCGAGAAGGACGTGATCGCCAAGAAACCGACGATCGTGGTCATTCAGATCGGCTGTAACGACGCTCGCCGCATTCCGAAGGACACTTTCAAGAGCGGTCTGGAGGAACTGTTTGAGAAACTCCAGAAGGAGAGAATTCAGGTGGTGTTGTGCTCGCTCACGAGCGTGGGCGAGAAGCACGACGGCACTAACAAGGACGACCCCAATCTCGACGGATTCGCGGTGGTCGCGCGCGAAATTGCGAAGGCGAAGAATCTGCCGCTGAACGATCTCCGCAAAGCCTTCATCGAGTACTGGAAGAAGAACAACCCCGACAACAAGCCGAACGGGTTCCTCACCTACGATGGGAACCACTGGAACGACACCGGTCACAAGTTCGTCGCGGAGCAGATGCTTAAGAAGTTCAAGTGATCGCCGTTTAAAGTAGTAGGCACACTCCGTGTGCCGTCGCTTCGCAACTCGTTGCGGCAACGGCACAAGGAGTGTGCCTACTACTTTGAACAACCCAACCCATTGCAACGCGACGCGCATCGCGGATGATGGCGTGGAACTTCTCCCTTCTCCTGGAGGTTCGACGCCATGTCAGGTCCGTATCCCGATCGCCGCGAACTGCTCGCCACTTCCGCCGCTATGCTCGGCGCTACCGCAGGCGGCATGCAGCCGAAGCCGGCGCCGCGCAAGAAGTATGCGTTCAAGAAGTCGATCAACCTGTGGGCGTTCCCGTACCCGGAGAAGATGACGCTCGAACAGTGTCTGCGGCTCGCGAAGGACGCGGGGTTCGACGGCATCGAACTGAACTACGACCTCGAAAGCGACCTCTCGCCGAAGTCCGGGCCGAAGGAGTTCGCCACGATCCGGCGCACCGCCGAGAAGATCGGCATCGCGATCAGCGGCATGTGCTCGTTCCTGTTCTGGCCGTACCCGCTGTCGAGCAACGACCCGGCCAAGCGCGCCCGCGGCTTGGAATTGGCGGGCAAGATCGCGGAGTGTGCCGCGGAACTGGGCACCGAGAACGTGCTGGTCGTGCCGGGCGCCGTTCACATCCCGTGGCGCACCGACCATGAGCCTGTCCCGAACGACGTGTGCGACAAGCGCGCCAAGGAGGCGGTGCGCAAGCTCATCCCGCAGGCGGAGAAGTTGAAGGTGTTCCTCAACATCGAGAACATCTTCTTCAACGGGTATTTGATGACGCCCGGTGAGATGAACGACTTCGTGGATTCGTTCAAGAGTGACCGCGTGCGGGTCCACTTCGACACCGGCAACATCATGATGTACCAGTTCCCGGAACACTGGATCACGCAACTCGGTGCGCGAACAAAGAACGTCCACCTGAAGGAGTTCACGAAGAAGGGAACGGACGTGTCGCTCGAAGCGTTCCGCCCGCTGCTCGACGGCACTACCAACTGGCCCGCGGTGCTCGAAGCGTTCGACAAGACCAACTACAAGGGCTATCTCACGTTCGAGTATTTCCACCCCTATGCGCACTTCCCCGAAGCGCTCATCTACCAGACCGCCGACTCGCTCGACCGCATGCTCGGGCTGAAGGGGTGATTCGGGAGCGATCGGGTTGTTGCGCGATGCTTGGTGGTGACTATGAACCCAATCATCGTGAGTAGGTTGCCGCGCAACCCTCGCTCTTTGTGGATTGAGTCGGTAATGATTGGCGCTATCGCCCTGCTCTCCGTTGTGGCTTATCTCGTTGAAATGCCGTACCGCGCGTTCGTCTTTGGTTGTCTCGCCGTGGGCTTCATGCGAGTCGGAACCGAGGCGCGGCGATGGCCGTATCCGCACTGTTGCCGGTGTGCGCCCTACGCTCTCGGCCCGTCATTCACTTTGGTCGCGGACCGCGAAGATTGCCACATCGCGTTTTTCGAGGCTGTCCCTGGGCGTGGTGTAGCCGATCACCGAGTGCCGTCGCACCGTGTTGTCGGGGCCCACCGACTGCGTCCGGAGTGCGCAAGCGAGCACGGCAGAGGCGGAGAGCGGATGTCCTGAGCATGGACCCCGGGCTGGCGGATTGCGCTCGGCTCGACCTGTCCGGGCTACGGCAGGAGCCAGCGCGCGTCGAAAAACCCGGCGCGAATCACTTCTTCCTCCAGCGGGTCGGACGGGTTCGCCGGTGCCTTCGCGCCGACCTTCAGTACCGCCCAGTCGCCCAACCGCGGGAAGAGCAGGTAGTTGAGCGACGCGAGTTCCTTCTCGCGGAACGTGTGCCCGCTGTTGATGACGACGTACCTCCCGTCCGCGAGTGGGTTCGGCTGGATCAGCAGCGGGGCGTGACCTGCCGCTGTGTATCGGTTCTTGCCGAAGGTGAGTTCCTTTTCGGTCCACGTGAACGGGAGCTTCGACAGTACGCGGGCGATCAGCGCGTTGCTACCGGGGTCACCGAAGAGGATCAGGTTGTACTTCTTCACGTCCTCGTTGGTCACGGCGGTGTCGTCCTTCACCGGCAATGAGCCGCGGAATCCGCGTGAGTGGGGTTGTTCTCCCGTGACGACCAGACGCCGGTATCGGGTCAGGGCCGGTGTGCCGACCGGAGTGATCGGTAGCGACAGTTGGGTGAACCTTACCGAACCGACCCCCGTCCGGGTCGAGTGCATTCGTCAACGTGCCGAGGGTCCGATTCTCTTGGCATACGATTGTTCCAGGTCGCCGATGCCCGATACAGCGGCGCCGAAACCAGCGTGCCCGAGTTCGCGGCGGGACGTGTTCGTTTTCAGCCACGTCACAGAGGGTCGCAGTCACGAGAATGCCTTGCGACTGTGACGGGCACCTGCGTCTTGCGTGGCCGGCGACCGTGTTTCGTCGGCCACGTGCAATCAGCCTTTCACGACCGCCCGATACCGCTTGTCGGCCTCGGCCCAGTCGGTGAACTTGACGAACTTCTCGACGTACTCGGCCTTCTTGTTCTGGTAGTCAATGTAGAACGCGTGTTCATAGGTGTCGATCACCACCAGCGGGGCCGAGAGCCACAGCGGTCCTTGGGCGTGCTCGTCGCTGACTACGTTGTACAGCCGCCCGTTGACCGGGTGGATCACCAGCATCGCCCAGCCCGCCGCGGCCTTCGCGCTGGCCACGAAGTCCGCCGCCCACTTGTCGAGCGAGCCGAACCGTTTCTCGACGGCCTTCCTGATTCCCTCTGGTGGGTTGGTCGCCTTGAGGGCCAAACCATCGAAGTACAGTTCGTGCAGTATCACACTGTTGCCCCGGCTCGACTGTAATTGCTTGAGCCGCTCGAACGCCGCTGCGTCGACCGCTGTGCCCTTGGTGAATTGCTCCTCGAAATTCTTCTCGACGCCGACAAACGCCTTGAGGGCACCGCTGTAGTGGGCGGTGTGGTGCGGGGCGATCTGAGCAGCGCTCAGAAAGCCGGGCACCACCGCGTGCCGCAGTGGCTTCGGCTTGCCAGTGATGAGGCCGCTCCCGGCGTACGGCGATGTGTCCGCTTCGGCGGCTTCGGTCAGTCCGGGCACGAGCAGCGAGCCTGCGGCGGCCCCCGACGATGCGAACAGGAAGCTGCGACGGTTCAGCGGGTCCATGTGAGTCTCCGGTGGAAGTGACGGTTTAGGCGAGGAACGCGACGCGCTTGGGAGCCTTGCCGACCGCGGCCTTGCCCAGTGACTTCAGCTTGCTCTCGGCGGTCAGTTCGGCGAGTTGGAGCGTGCCGTCACCGATGTTGCTCACGAGGAACTTGACGCCCGTACCCGACTGGTCGGGGATCTTCTCGACGCAGCACGGCTTCGACACGTCCGCGAGGCGGTCGAGCAACTTGCCGGTGCTCACGTCCACCGCGTCGACGTGCGACCGGCCCTCGTTGGCCGCGACCAACACCTTGTCGGTCAGCATCTCGACCCCGTGGTAGGTCACTTCCTGCGGGTCGCCGTTCCCCTTTGGTGGGTCGTACTTGAACAGTTTCGTGACCTTGCCCGACTCGACGTTCATCTCGAAGAACCCGTCCACCCAGAACGAGCCGAAGTACACCCTCTTCTCGTCGGGCGAGAAAGTCAGGCTCCTCGGGTTCACGTTCAGCGGGATGACCTTCACCAGCTTCCGCGCGACCGGGTCGATGACCGCGATCCCGGTGACCTTCTTGCACGTCACGAAGACGTGCTTACCGAGCGGTCCGTACTTGACCACGTGTGGGGCCGAGCAGTCCTTGATGCGGAACGCCTCCTTCATGGTTCCGACGTCGATGCCGACTACATCGTCCGAGTAGAAGTTGGCGACGAGAACGTGCTTGCCGTCTTGGGTAAGAACGATATGGTCGTTGAACATCTTCCCGATCTTGGTCGTGCCCTTCTCCTTGAAGTCGGGGAGCGAGTAGAACTTCACGCACTCCTCGTCCTCCACGCCCACGGCCACGCTCTTGCCGTCACGCGTGACGGCGATCCCATAGGGCCGTTTGCCCACCTCGTACTGCCTCACTTCCTTCATTGTGGTCAGATCGACCAACGACACCGAGGCGTCTTGCGTGTTGACCACGAACACCTGTTTCGGGACCGGCTTCTCCGAGGTCCGACCCGCCGCCGCCGGGTCGAGAACGAGTGGGATTGTCGCCACGGCCCCGGCAATGAACTCACGTCGCGTTGTCATGGGTCTTCCTCCTCCACGGTCGTATTGAGCCCCGACCACCTGAATTACAGCGACATTGCTGGCTGGGAAGGCGGACGATTTGGTTGTCATTCTACACAGTGAGTCGCGGTTTATCCTCACCGCTGATAGTCGGCGGAGCTGCGAACAGCGCCACCGCGAGCAGAACGAGTTTGATCCGGGTCCGATGGGGTTGGGACGGATGGGGATCTGATCATCCACACTGAGTTTCAGAGCAGACCCACTGCCGGGAGGACAGGCCAAGCCGCCCGTCACCGAAACCCAGCAACGCCAGGGAACGCCCCAACGACAAGGACGTACAACGAGTCCAAACCGGGTGAACTCCCGTTCGTTTCCCTTTGCCCGCTAATGGTTCACGAGGTACACTTATCATCACCCGCGACGAGGCGTCACTGCTTGCGACACCGTTCTCCATCGCGTTGGGTTTGGAACCGCATACCCACTCCTCAGTTTGACACCTCACCAACCCCGCCTTCACCTCCGTTGCTCGGGTCGCGTTATGCTCAAGCCTTTTGCCTTTGCGGCCGTTCTGCTCGTGTGCGCATCGGGCGAGACAGTCCGCGCCGCCGATCCGACCGCCGAGCAACTTGCGTTCTTCGAGACCAAGGTTCGCCCGGTCCTTTCCGCGCGGTGCTACTCCTGCCACAGCCAGACGGCCAAGAAAGTGAAGGGTGGGCTGACACTGGACAGCCGCGAATCCGCCCTCAAGGGTGGCGACACCGGTCCGGCGATTACACCGGGCAAACCCGCGATGAGTTTGCTCCTCAAGGCGGTGAAGTATGACGGCCTGGAGATGCCCCAACCGGGAAACTCAGCGCTGACGAGATCGCGACCCTGACGAAGTGGGTCGAGATGGGCGCGCCGTGGCCCACGACCGTTGTCAAGCCGGTCGTCAACCCGGAACTCGGCGTGCTGACCCCGGAACGCCTCAAACACTGGGCGTTTCAACCTCTCAAGGCGATCGACCCGCCGGCACGCGTGGAAGCCGACCGCAAGCGCCAGCCGATCGACCGGTTCGTTCTCGCGTCTCTTGCCGCTAAGGGGTTGAAACCTGCTGCAACGGCCGACCGTCGGACGTTGATCCGCCGCGCTTCGCTTGACCTTATTGGTCTGCCGCCCACCCCTGAAGAGGTCGAAGCGTTCGTCGCGGACACCTCTGCCGAGGCGTACCCGAAACTGCTCGACAGGCTGCTTGCGAGTCCGCACTACGGCGAGCGCTGGGGTCGGCACTGGCTCGACGTGGCCCGGCACAGCGATGGTCACGGGAGCTTCCTCGACCCCGCCCCGCTGCCCGAGGCATGGCGCTACCGCGACTGGGTCGTGATGGCGCTCAACACCGACCTGCCTTACGATCAATTCGTGAAAGTTCAGATCGCCGGCGACCTGATCGGTGACGGACGTGAGACCGCCGTTGCCACGGGCTTCCTCGCGGTCGGACCGACATACATTTCCGACGGTGGCGATCCCGACAGCGTGGCGAAGGCCAGGGCCGAAACGCTCGACGACCGCGTGGACACGGTCACCCGTGGGTTCCTCGCCCTCACGGTATCGTGCGCCCGGTGCCACGACCACATGTTCGACCCGATCCCCCAGACCGACTACTACGCCCTCGCGGCGGTGTTCAACAACACGAAGATGGTGGACCGCTCTCTCGTCTCACCAGAACTACTCAAACGGACAGAGGAACACAAGAAGGCACTCGACGTGGCCAACGCCGCGCTGAAGAAACTCCCGAAGGACGCCGAACCCGATCGACGAAAAGAACTCGATGCGGAGATTGCCAAACTGAAGGCCAGCGCCCCACCCGCGCCGCCTCGCATTCACGCGGTCGAAGACGCGGGTACGGCGGACATGCCCCTCGCCCTTCGCGGTGATCCGCGGAAGCCGGGACCGGTCGTGCCGCGTCGGTTCCTTCAGGCTCTCGCAGGACCGAAGCCGCCCGCCTGGACGAAGGGCAGCGGTCGGTTGCAACTGGCAGAAGCAATCGCCAGCCCGACCAATCCACTGACGTCGCGAGTGATGGTCAATCGTGTCTGGCAGCACCACTTCGGGCGCCCGCTCGTCGCTACCCCTGGCAACTTCGGTCTGCTCGGGGAGAAGCCGAGCCACCCGGAGTTGTTGGATTGGCTCGCGGCTCGCTTCGTCGCGGATGGGTGGTCACTGAAGAAACTTCACCGGCTCATCATGCTTTCCGACACCTATCGCCAGAGCAGCAGGTTCGACGCCGATAGCTTCCGTACCGACGGCGATAATCGCTACCTGTGGCGGATGTCACCGCAGCGGTTGGAAGTGGAGGCGTGGCGTGACAGCGTGCTCGCGGTGACTGGGGAACTGGACCGCAGCGTGGGCGGCGCGTCCGTCCGCGACATTCTCGGGAGCCAGCGCCGGACACTCTACGTGGCCGTGAGCCGCAATGGGGACAAGTTGCCGGCTGACGAGTTCTTGCGGTTATTCGACTTCCCCTCCGCGCGGGCCACCGTTTCCGAGCGCACTTCGAGCACGGTGCCGCAACAGTCGCTGTTCCTGCTCAACAGCCCGTTCATGCTCGCCCGCGGAAAGGCGTTCGCCGACCGCCTGACGCGCGAGGCCAAGACCGCCGACGGCCGCATCGAGCGAGCTTACGCGCTGTTGTACGGCCGCCCCACAACCGACGACGAGCGGAAGGTCGCGAAGGCCTTCTTGGGCACTGGCGAAGAAGCCGAGATGTGGCCCCGTTACGCGCAGGCGCTACTGAGTTCCTACGAGTTCACACAGACCCGCTGAGTGGAGACGTGCAAATGAAGTTTCGCGCACACGAATCGGCCGTCCGCGCGGCCCTTGCGGTCCCGTCGCGGCGCCAGTTCCTGAACCGCCTCGGGGCGGGCTTCGGCACTCTCGGCCTCACTGCGGCACTCGCCGACGCGGGGCTACTGTCCGCGGCCGAAACACCAGTTGCAGGTTCGCCGCTGGCACCCAAGGCACCACACTTCGCGCCGAAAGCGAAGCGGATCATCCAGTTGTTCATGCCCGGCGGCCCGTCACAGGTTGACACGTTCGACTACAAACCGGCTCTCGCGAAGAATGCGGGTCAACGCCCGGTGCTGGTGGACCGCAAATCGCTTCGCAATACCAAGAACGGGCTGATGCCGTCGCCGTTCGGGTTCAAGCAGCATGGCAAGAGTGAGAAGTGGGTCAGCGACATCTTCCCGAAGGTCGCGGAGCGAGTGGACGACATCTGCTTCGTCCACTCGATGCACACCGACAGCCCGGAGCACGCCGGCGCGATCTTGATGATGAACCTCGGGCACATCCAGCCGACGCGCCCAAGCATGGGGTCGTGGCTCGTATACGGGCTGGGGTCCGAGAACCGAAACCTGCCCGGGTTCGTGTCGATGTCGCCGCGTGCGCAGCCACGCGGCACACTCGCCAACTGGGGCAGCGCGTTCCTGCCGGGCGCCTACGCAGGTACCTACGTGAACATCGCGCAAATGAAGCCGGACGCTGTCCTTGGCCACTTGCGCAACCCAGTGCTCAAGCCCGACGCCCAGCGGCAGCAGGCCGACCTCGTCGCACGTCTCAACCAATTGCATCTGGAGCGGTCGGAGAAGGACGCGCAGTTGGAAGCGGGCATCGCGTCCATGGAATTGGCGTTCAGGATGCAGACCGCGGTGCCGGAGGTGTTCGACACCGCGAGCGAGACGAAAGAGACTCTGGAACTGTACGGACCCGGGGAGTTCGCGAAGGGCTGTCTCCTCGCGCGCCGACTCGTGGAGCAGGGCGTCAGGGTGGTTCAGTTGTCGCACTCCATCGACGGCTACGACATCGCCTGGGACACCGGGCACGACGACATCTTGAAGGGCCACGCGGCGCTGGCGAAGGCGTGCGATCAAGGCATTGCGGCGCTGCTCACCGACCTCAAGCGCCGTGGCCTGCTGGACGAAACACTGGTGCTCTGGGGCGGCGAGTTCGGTCGCGCGCCGACATCCGAAGGGGCAAAGGGCCGGGACCACGATCACTACGGGTTCACGGTGTGGATGGCCGGCGGCGGTGTCAAGCCGGGCACGAGCTACGGCGCGACCGACGAGTTCGGGCTGTCCGCGGTCGAGAAGCGGGTTCACGTTCACGACCTCCACGCCACCATCCTGCACCTGATGGGCCTCGACCACGAGAAACTCACGTTCCGCTACAGTGGCCGCGACTACCGCCTCACCGACGTGGCCGGCACGGTTGTGAAGGGCCTGTTGAAGTGACCGCGTGAGGCGAACACGCGGTCGAAGACTGCGTCCGTGGTCAAGAGCGTCAAACTCGCGGGACGAAGAAGAGTTGTTGCACTGGAACGCGTACTCCACGGTGAACGTATTCCCGAAGGGGAAATATCCGTCACACAAGCACGCGCGTGTCCCCGTCTCGCTTGGTCAAGCCGATACGGTCCAGGTATTCGCACACGGGTACGGCGTACTTGCGAGTCGTGCCGAGCAGGTCGCGTAGCTCCGCGACAGTCACGCCCGGTCCGGTGCTTAATCGCTGGGTCACGCGATGGCGCATCTCCGCTTCCGCTTCAGTGGAGAGATAGAATTCATCCGTAATTTTCACCAGGAACCCTTCGGCGCACGCGACCTCGAAGATGTCTTTGAGCGCGCTTGCGTTCCCGCCGGCCTGGTTCACGAACTCCTTCGGCTCCGGTGGCGCGAACCCAGCGGCCGCGTGTGCTTCCACGATCTTGTCCTTCAACTTGCGTTGATTGGCGCTGAGCTTCGGTTTGAAGTCCGCGCGCGCGATGCGCCGGGCATCGCCGACGAGCTTCCTCGCGCGGAGGAGCCGGTCCGCGACCGCTTGCAGTAACTGCTCGTCGCCAACGTAATCGAGCCGGGCGAGTGCCTTTTGCCGATCGTGTGTGGTCATCAGCGGGTTCTCGGCGTGCATCGCGCCGAGCGTGTCGAGGACGCGCGATTCCAGTTCCGCGACGCGGTCCGCGTGAACGAGTAGCCGTCGGTTGGACGTGAGGGAGAGTTCCGCCAGTTGGCCGCTCGCTGTGAGTTGTGCGACGAGTACTTCCACGCTCTCGGGTGGGACGCCTGCATTACGAACGAGGTCGGCTGGCGAGAAGCCATGTGAACTCGCGAACCACGCGACCGCGCGCGCACGCTCTTCCGCCGAATCGGACCACAACTTCTCGATGTTTTCGATGGCTTCGATGTGTCGTCGTCGCACCTTCGTTGCGTTGGGCTGAACGACTTGCCCGCCTCCGAGCGTGTGTTCGGCGGACGAGTCTCGCAGCACGAACGGCTGACCCCAGACTGCGGTGACCGGTTCTACCAGGAATAGTTGCGCGAGTCCCCATTGGCCCGCTTCCACGGTGTCGCAATCGAGGAGCGAGACAGTCGTCATGATTTCCGCTGTACCAATGTGGAGCCGCACCGGTAAGCGGTGTTTGATGCCGTGTTTCCCTTCGGTCCCCTGCAACCCCCGCCCGGTTGCGAAGAGACGCACCGTGAGAACCTTGGTCGGTGCGAGGTAGCCGGGTCGGGCGAGTTCCTGTCCGCGGCGCACCTGATCGTGCGGCACGCCCGCGAGATTCACCGCGGCTCGCTGCCCGCGATGAATCTCGTTCGCCGGTTGCCCGTGGTTGTTCAGCGCGCGCACACGCACAAGTTCGGAGGTTCCGTCGCCTTTGTGCCATTCCACTTCTTCGCCGACCGCGATGGACCCAGACACGGCCGACCCGGTGACGACGGTGCCGTGCCCCTGCACCACGAACGCGCGGTCGATTGGAAGCCGGAAGGGGAGGGAAGAAGCCGCTTGCGGCGTCGCGTCGCACAGCTTCGCCAGTTCGCGTTTCAGTTCCTCAATGCCCATTCCGGTGTGTGCCGAAGTCGGAATGATCGGCGCGTCCTCGAGGAATGACCCGCGGACCAGTTCGCGCAGTTCAAGCGAAACGACTTCGCGCGTGGTCTCGTCCACGAGATCGGCTTTCGTGAGCGCGATGAGGCCGCTTCGTACGCCGAGTAGTTTGAGGATTTCGAGGTGTTCGCGGGTCTGCGGCATGACGGAATCATCGGCCGCGACGACCAACAACGCGAGGTCGATGCCGGTTGCGCCCGCGAGCATGTTTTTCACGAACCGCTCGTGGCCTGGAACATCCACGATGCCGAGTCGCACGTCGTCCAGATCGAGATTCGCGAACCCGATGTCGATGGTGATGCCGCGTGCTTTTTCTTCCGGGAGCCGGTCGCAATCAATCCCGGTCAGCGCCTTCACGAGCGACGTTTTGCCGTGATCGATGTGCCCGGCGGTGCCGAGTAGGAGGTCGCGTGGCATTGGAGCATTCGGTTGGAATTGTGCGGCGGGTCGCGATCATTGTACGTTCCGGCAGGGCCGGTTGACGTAGCCACGCGCACCGCGGGCGCGGTACGCTCCAACAATTCCTGGCGGGCGAGCTCTGGGCAAGGTGTGGCGCGAAACGTCAGATGCTAACCATCCATCTTGTTGATCGTAAACAATGCCATCGTCACGGACACGGCGATAGAACAGTTCTTACTACTTTACACAGTCGGCCCCGCGCGCTTCACCGGCGTGCCGGGACTCACGGCGATCCAACCTAACGGAACGAGAACGATCCATGATCGGCACGACGTTGAACCCGCGACAGTTCCTCTCCCGTGTGGCCGAAGAGTTGGCCCGCATCGACACGAACGAGATTCAGAAGCTCTCTGACTTGATCAACGAGCGGTACGTCGCGGGGCGGTTCGTGTTCGTGATCGGTAATGGCGGAAGCGGCTCGAACGCGTCGCACTTTTGTGAGGACATGGGGAAGGGAACGCTCGCGCGGAAGTTCTTCGACGACGACACGAAGAAGCGCCTGAAGGTACTCAGTCTGACCGACAACACGCCATACATCCTCGCCTGGGGCAATGACGAGGGCTTCGACCGCGTGTTCGTGGAGCAGCTGAAGAACCTCGCGTCACCGGGGGATTTGCTGGTCGCGATCAGTGGCAGCGGGAACAGCCCGAACATCCTGCGCGCAGTCGAGTGGGCGAACAAGTACGGTTTGACCACGTTCGGCTGCACCGGCTTCTCTGGCGGTAAGCTCCGCGGGTTGGCGCAACACGGATTGCACGTCCCGCTCGATGACATGGGCATCGTCGAGTCAATCCACCTGACCGCGTTCCACTGGGTCGTGGACGACACCTACCGGCGGATTAGCATGTGAAGGGACTCAGGTTACAAGTCCACAAGTCTCAAGTTGAAAGACAGAACGACGTCTTTCGACTTGTGTCGTCGCCTGCTCACCACTTCTTTTCCATCATCGAGACGATCTGCACCGCGATCTGGTCGTGGATGCGCTTTGAAGCGGAAGCGTTACTCTCGCCCAACTCCGGGATCATGCGCCCGGTTGCGAGGATGGGCACCGGGGTCGGAATCTCGACCGGCTTCGCTTCGGGCGGAACCGGCACGTTCGGATCGAAGGGCACCGGCGGACCGTCGAGTTGTGGGTTCAGCACGCCGGGGCGCGGCGGGCGGCGCGGGTTCGACAGGATCGTGCCGTCACGCAGGTCGCGCCACACCACGTCCACGCGCACCTGAATCTCGGCCTCGCGGATCTGGTTTTGTTGGTTCAGGTTGAGCAGCATTTTCTGGATCGAGACGATGTTGCCGAGCAACTCGGTGTCAGCATTTGCCACGTCCGAAGTGACGCGGAACGCGGTCGTCTTGCCGATCTCGCGCACAACCGCCTGCGTAACGTCCACCTCGAACCCGCGATACGGGGTCGTCTGGAACGCGCGGTTGTTGAACAGCGGCACGTACACAGTTTTGATGTTCGGGTCGTAGAGCGCGCCCGCGCCGACCTGGTAACCGAAGACCTTGAACCCGCCCTGGCACCCGGCGGCGAGGGCCGCGCCAGCGGTCGTGCCCAGAACGAGGAACTGGCGGCGGGTGGTACGAACCATGAGCGCTTCGTGTTTGGTGTGCGGATTCTTGGTTTAGTGTTCGCCCCTCCGGGCGAACGCGAAGCACTCAGGGTCGCGGTGGCGTCGCGCCGCCGGCGGGCGCCAGACCCGGATCGACGCGAGTGCGGTCATTTTCGGTCGCGGTCTTGTCCTTGGCGATCACCTCGTTCCACTTCGCCTGCGCGATCGCGAACGGGTCGTTGCCCGGTTCTGGGCGGCCCTCCTGCATCAATTTCACGAGCCGGTCCTTGCGGTTGGTCGCAAGGTCGGAGTAGCGAGTCCCGGCGTAGCGCCGGCGGACGAGTTCGTAGTAGAAGACGGCGGACCCGGGGTGCCCGGTGCGCTCGTAGTACTCGGCCGTCTGGAAGTCTTTTTCGGCCTGCTGTGAGCGAATTGCGAACTTCGCTCGCGTCAGCTTCTCGGCCATCTCCGGGTTGTTCACCAGCTCCGGCACGGTGGCCTCGGCTACGTGAACCAGTTGCAACGCCTCGGCGCACTTGCGCCCGTCGTAGGCGGCACCGCCGGTCGCGTTGTTCTTCGACTGGATCGCGAACGCGATCGCCTGTGGGTGCAGCGGGCTGTCCTTGTGCATCTCCACCATCTGGCTGAAGAACTGGTCGGCCTCACTGAAGTTCCCACGAATGAAGTTCACGTACCCACACCAGAAGATCGCCTTGTCCGCTGTTGGCCCGGTAATGTCGTGGGTGTGGATGCGCTGAAGGGCTTCGAGCGTGCGGCCTTCCTGGTCGATCGCGGGGCGGCTGCGGTCGAGCGGGTTCGGCCAGTTCGGGCGCCAGCGGAGTACGCCCGTGTTCGCGGACGCGGATCGATTGTCGAGTTCGGTACGGAAATCGTCGAGCCAGTAGTCGCAGATCTGGAACATGCGGGCGCAGCAGTCCCGCCGGTACACGCCAGTGGGGTAGTCGAGCAGCACCTTGTGGTAGGTGTCGCACGCTTCCGGGTACTGTCCAAGCATGTACCGACATTCCGCCTGCATGAACCTGGCACGCTCCGCGAGCGAGCCTGGGTTCCCTTGATTGTCGGCGAGCGCGCGGAACTCACCGCGTGCTTTCTCGTACTGCTTGTCCTCGAAGAGCCGTTCCGCCGCGGCCAGTTTCTCTTCGGCGCGCTGGTCGTCGTATTGCGAGCCGACGAACTGTGCGGTCGCGGTGGTGACACGATCCTTGAAGCTGCGCGCGGTGTGGCACCCGGGGGCGACCAGTAGCGCGATCGCCGCGACCAGCACACCGGTGCGACCGGGTCGGAACGTCCTGTTGGCTGGCCTGAGCATTCCTACGTCCCCCCTCAAAGCCCCAGTCCCCGAACCGAACTCCGGTCGCGCCCGCTCCCGGCTCGTCTTCATCGCCCGTCCACGTAGTTGAGTAGGCGCGGACGCCGACCCAACACGCAACTCACCGCGTAGCCCAACACTTGCCGCACTTCCACCCACGCCTCGGCTGGCAGCATCGGCTCTCCACCTTCGTTCAAGGTGCGAAGAGCCACGAGTGCTTCGCCCGACACCATGCGCCGGTCGGCCACCACAGGGCCGCACTCCGGGCACAGCACGCCCCCGGCCATCGGGCTGAAGAACGCCCGCGTGGTCGGATTGAGCCGCTCGCGTCCACAGGTAGAGCACGCATCGAGTCGCGGGCTATATCCCAGTTCGTGAAGCCATACAAGTTCAAATGCCGACACCGCCGCGGGGAGGTGGGAATCTGCAGACGCTCGCGTCTTCGCGAGTGTCTCCTCGCGCGAGTCTTGCGAAGCCGCGAGTGGCTCTGCCTCCCTCTTTCCTTCAGAGAGGGAGGAAGGTTGCCTGTCCCCGCCCAAAGCCCGCAGTGTGTGAATGGCCGCGTCGAACAGCGGAACGTGTGGGTCGTAGTCCTGTGTGCCGTCGGCAAGCAACTCCGCGACGTAGTACCCCGCGTACAGTGCAGGTAGGTTCTCACGCAGTGCTGGGAACTGTTCGTTCATGCGCGCTTCGGTGAGAAGATCGAGGCCGTTTGGCTTGCGGAGGAACACGACCTCGCACACGTTGAGCAGGTCGAACGCGACATCGAAGTTTGAGTTCAGGCGGCGCCCGCCTTTCGCCAGAGCGCGCACCTTGCCGAACTCACGCGTGAACAGCGTGGCGATGCGACTGGTCTCACTCCAGTCGGTTCCGCGAACCACGATCGCCACTGCTTTCTCGGCCGCCATAACCGTCACTCTCCCCATTGGGTTGGGTCGCGGCTACGCGACCGAACCATGATATAGCCCGGCGCGGATGACGCACGAACCCCAACCGGTGATAATGTCATTCGGAACCGCCAACTCGAAGGTGAGTCGCGAGATGAACAGTTTGGCCGATCTGCGCAAGGAGTACTCCGCCGGGGGACTGTCGGAAGCCGACGCCGGCACCGACCCGTTCGCGCTGTTCCACCACTGGTTCGCGCAGGCGGTGAACGCCGAGATGACCGACCCGAACGCGATGATTCTCGCGACCGTCGGCGCCGATGGCCAACCATCGGCGCGGGCGGTGCTACTGAAGGCGCTCGATGATCGCGGGTTCACGTTCTTCACGAACTACGACAGCCGCAAGGGAGCGGAGATGGAAGCGAACCCGAAGGTCGCGCTGGTCTTCCTCTGGCACCCACTCGAACGGCAGGTCCGCGTCGAGGGCACGGTCGAGGTCGTGACACCGGCGGAGTCTGACGAATACTACGTGAAACGCCCGCTCGGCAGTCGCCTCGGTGCGTGGGCTTCGCCGCAAAGTGCCGTGATCGCGGGCCGCGAGGTGCTGGAGAAGGCGCACGCGGAACTGATGCTGAAGTTCCCGGACGGGAATCCGCCGCGCCCGCCGAACTGGGGCGGTTATCGCGTGCTGCCCGCGGTGATCGAGTACTGGCAGGGGCGACCCAGTCGGCTGCACGACCGCATCAGGTTCACGCGAACGGTGGGAAACTGGAAGAGAGAGCGATTGGCCCCGTAACGCGCCAATCTGCATGCTGTCTTGGGTTACTTCTCGCGTGGGAACTTCGCCAGCACGGATTCCACGACCAGGATGAGTTGCACGCGGCGCTCGACGTGGAAGTCCGCTTCAACAAACTTGTCAAGCAACTCCATCAAGCCGTCGGTTCCCACACGACCAGCGAACGACTTCAACTGCGCGGCCTCGGCCGCGTCGAGGTCGCTTACGGTTGCGCCAAGCGAGAACTTCAACGCATGCTGAACCGCTTCGACCAAGAACTGAAGTACCAGCGATGCCCGTAACCGCTGTGGCCTGGTTTCCTTGCCCGCGTCCTCGTGAAACTTGCTCCACACCTCCGTGAGCGCCTGAAACTGCGGTCGCAGCGACGTTAACCCCTCGACCAACCTCTGCCGCACTTCCCAGATGGAATCGTCGTCGAGGGCGAGCGTGCGCGACACGCTGCCGCTGCCGAGCCGTGCGAGTCGGTCACGCTTCGCGGGGTCGTCGATGCCTTGCGTCGCGAGAACCGCTTTCAGATCGGAGGGCGAGAGCGGTGCGAACCTCACGATCTGACAACGCGACAGGATCGTCGGGAGTTGGCGGTCGGTGGTGGTCGCGATGAGCAACAACAGCGCGCCCGGCGGTGGTTCTTCGAGTGTCTTGAGGAACGAGTTTGCCGACGACCCGTTAAAGTCGTCAGCGTCTTCGACGATACCGATCTTGCGTGGGCCGCGTGTGGGCTTGAGCGAAACCTGCGCACAGAACGCGCGCATGTCATCGACAGGTAGCTCGTGCTTGTCGGTCGGAGTCCGGAGGAAGAGCAGGTCCGGGTGCGTGCCGACTTTGACCTGCGCGCACGCGGGGCACCGGTCGCACGCGGTGAGTGTCGCCGGCGGCTTCTCGCACAGGAACGCCTTCGCGAGTTCGTGAGCAAACAGGCGCTTGCCGACGCCGTCCGGCCCGACGAGCAGGTACGAGTGCGCGAGCCGCCCGGCCGCGACTGCGGCGACAAACGTGTTCCGGGCCGCGTCCTGCCCGCGAATGCAATCCCACGACATGCGAGTTCCCTTCGCCTACTCCTGTACGTTCCACCCTTGATTGCTCAACAACTGGCTCACCTCACGCCGAACCACCTTCTGCACCGCGTCGGCGTCGGGAGTGGCGTCGATGAGCCGGCACTTCGCGGCGCGCATCCCGGCCTCGTACCGGAAGCCGGTGCTGACTCGCGTGAAGTAAGCGTTGCCGCGTTCCTCCATACGATCAGCTTCGCGGTTCCTCCGGGCTACTGCAATGTCGGGCGGCAGATCGAAGACGAGTGTAAGGTCGGGTTCGAGGCCACCGGTTGCGAACGCACCGATTTTCCAGAGTTCGTCAGCACTCAACCCGCCCGCGTGACCCTGATACACCACGTTCGCGAGCAGGAAACGGTCCGACACGACCACTTCGCCGCGAGCGAGGGCCGGGCGGATCACTTCTTCCACCAACTGCGCGCGCGACGCCATGAACAGCAGCGCTTCGGTGGTGGTCGCGATGCGGTGTTCGCGGCCGAAGAGGAGGAGCTTGCGGAGTTCCTGCCCGAGCGCGGTGCCGCCGGGGTCGTTGCATTGCGTGACGGGAATCTTTTGCGAGGTGAGCCACTCCACCAGCAACCGACATTGGGTCGATTTGCCGGTGCCATCCAGACCGTCGAGCGAGAGGAACACGGGTCGCGGCATGACTCACCAATTTCAAGTCACAAGTCTGCAAGTCACAAGTTGAAAGTCTGATCGCTGTCTTTCGACTTGCGGACTTGTGACACGAGACTCGAGACTCATCTTTCCTGAATCACTCCCAGCACCGTGCCGGGTGTGAGTGGGTTGTTGGGCTGTACGTTGCGCTCCGCGAGCGTGCCGCTCACCGGCGCGGGCACGTCGAAGGTCGCGCCGGGGATGAGCACCTCCGCGACGCGGTCGCCCTCCGTCACGCGGTCGCCAGCCTGCACGTACCACAGGCTGAACACCACGCGAGGCGAACCGAGATCAGGTAGGAGAATCGGTACTCGCCGGGATTCCTTCACGGGCCAAGTCTCGCAAGGGGACCATGTCGTCAGCGTGATAACTGGACCGTACGTATGGCCCCGCGACAACCTGCTTGAAGCCCAACAGCCGCGCGGTCGCGGCCAGCGAATCGAATTCTGCCGGCGGAACGAATCTCGCGACGGGAATGTGACGCGCGGTCGGCGCGAGGTATTGTCCGAGCGTGAGCACGTCACACTTGATCGCGCGCAGATCGGCCAGCACATCGAAGAGTTCATCGATCGTTTCGCCGATGCCGAGCATCAACCCGGCTTTTGTCACGATGTGCGGCGCCTTGCACTTCACGCGTTCGAGCAGTGCGAGACTGCGGTGGTACAGAGCGCGCCCGCGGACGACGCGGTGCAGGCGTGGAACCGTTTCGAGGTTGTGGTTGAACACTTCGGGGTGCGCGTCCGTCACGCGGTCAATGGCGTTTGTGTCGCCGAGAAAATCCGGTGTCAACACTTCGACTGCGGCGTGCGGCATTCGCTCTCGCACGGCCGCGATGCAGCGCGCGAAGTGATCCGCGCCGCCATCGGGAAGGTCGTCTCGCGTCACAGAAGTAATCACGACGTGCTTCAGTCCCAGGCGAACGGCGGCTTCGGCTAAGCGGGCCGGTTCGTCAGTCTCGAGGTGTTCGGGCGCGCCTTTGGGGACCGAGCAGAAGCTGCACGTGCGCGTACAGAGATTGCCCATCACCATGAACGTGGCGGTGCGGCGTGACCAGCATTCCGGGCGGTTTGGGCAGCGCGCACTCTCGCATACCGTTTCGAGTTTGAGGTCTTCGATCAGGTGCGCGGTGAAGTTATTCCCGTTCCCGGCTGGGAGCGGGCGTTTCAGCCACGTAGGAAGCCGGCCTCCCGTGCGCGGATGCGACGTGGGCTGGTCCGGTTTCTCAAGAAGCGTGAGGGAGTGCATGTGGTGTCGGTCGCGGTAGGGCCGCAGGGTAGTTGTGGAAGACGGAAACGCGGGCGAACCCGAACCGGCCTGTGATCAGTTCCAGCAGTTTCTGACGTACAGTGGTCACGCGCACGCGTAGCGGGCTTTCTCGCTGGAGTGAGGTCATCGGTGCGGGGTCGCCGTCGCACCGCACTTCCCGGAACAGGCTGAGGTCGGGGTTCACGTTAATCACGAGCCCGAAGCAACTGACGTAGTTGTGAACCGCGACGCCGACGTGCACGATGCGCCGGCTGTTCGCGCGGACGCCAGGCCGTTCGGGGTCGGGGATGGCTTCGACGCTGAACTCGCGGCACAAATCGAGTGCGACCGCTTGCAGCTCGGCAATGTAGCGGCCCGCGGTGAGGTTCAGCGTGTCGAGCGGGAACACCGGGTAGCACGCCACCTGCCCCGGCTGGTGCAACATCACGCCGCCGCCGCGACTCACCCACCGCACCGGCCAGTCTCGCGCGGTGAGTGCTGGGGTGTTAGGGCGGATGTGTACCGCGCTTCCTTCGCGGCCAACTGTGATTCCAGAAGGGTGTTCGCAGAGGATCAGCGATGCGCTGTCGCGGTCGCCGGCGGTGTCGTAGACGAGCCGCCGCTGAAGCGCGAGGAGCGTGTCGAAGTCGAGCGAGCCGAGCAGATACGCCGACAGCGGGCGATCGGAGACGAACTCAGGTTGTGCCTGTCTTTCAGTCACCACAAATGTCTCGGCGTGGAAATCGCTACCGACACTGGTAGTTTACCACCCGCACGCGACTTCACCCAGACGAAGTGTCCGAAGGCGAGCGGGAAGAGTAAGCCTCCTGATGAGAACCTTGAATCTCGATCCACTTTCGAAATCATCAGGGGGCTTCCGCCCCCCGCTCACCGTTTGGTTGGCCGTGCTGGTCACAGTGGCGAACGCCGCGAAGCCGGTCACGGTGGACGATACCGCGTACCTGCTCTTCGCGAGGCAGATCGCGTCGAACCCCGTCGACCCCTACGGATTCGCGCTCTTCTGGTGGGATCAACCGGAACCCGCGATGGCGGTGCTGTGCCCGCCGGTCGTCCCGTACTGGCTCGCGCTCGGCATGAGGTTATTCGGGGAACATGTCGCGTTACTCAAGTTGTGGCTGTTTCCGTTCGTATGGCTGCTCGCGTGGGCCCTGCACTCGCTACTGGTCCGGTTCGCGCGCGGCATGGAATCGCGTGTACTGCTGTTGTTGATACTTTCGCCCGCGGTGCTACCGACCGTGAACCTGATGCTCGACGTGCCGGCCGTTGCGCTCGCGCTCGCGTCGGTGGAATTGTTCATTCGCGCCGCACGTCGGTGGTGGCTCGCCGCGTTCGCGGGGATCGTCGCGGGGCTGGCGATGCAGACGAAGTACAGCGCGTTCGTTGCGCCGGCGGTGATTGCCTGGTACGGCCTCACACACCGGCGGTTCGCGCTCGCGGCGCTCGCGGTGGGGTTGTGCGTCGCGGTTTTCGTGGGCTGGGAGTTGCTGCTCGTGCAGAAATACGGGCAATCGCACTTCGCGTTCCACGCCGGTTCGTCGGGTAGCGGCGGGTTGCGTGTGTTCGCGTCCGGCAAGTTCGATCTGCTCGGCCCGCTCGCGGGCTATCTGGGCTGTCTCGCGGTCGGCGCAGGGTTGCTCGCGGGGGCGGCGCTGCGCGTCACGCGGCGCTGGCTCGTGGGTGTCGCGGTGGTGTGGTGCGTCGGGTTCGTACTCGTCGCAACGCTCCCACGGCGCTGGACGATGCCGAACCCCGATGTTTCGGCCGTGAGCGTGTTCTGGTCGGTCGGCGGTGCGGTGTGGGTCGTCGCGGTCGCGGCGTGCGCGTGCGTGATGCTCATTCGCGTGCGGAAAGGTCTGAGTCTTCGTGCGAATAACACTTCGCTGTTCGTGGTCGGTTGGGTTGTCATCGAAGTGGTCGCGGCTCTCGGTCTGACACCGTTCCCCGCGGCTCGGCGCGTGATCGGGTTAACGCTCGTGATGGGGTTGCTCGCGGCACGCGCGGTGAGCCGAATCAACCGCGCCTGCCCAGAACGCAAGCCCGCGCGATGGGTGTTCGCGGTCGGAATCGGCACGGGCGTTTTGATTGCCGCGTTCGATACGCTCGATGCGTACCCGGAGAAAGTGTGTGCGCGCGGTGCGGTCGAGTTCACTCGCGATCGGCCGGCGAGCGCGACCGTGTGGTACGTCGGACACTGGGGCTTTCAGTACTACTGCGAGCGCGAAGGGCTCAAGCCGCTGATCGCGAAGCAGACTGTCGCGCGGGCAGGCGATTACATCGTGCTGCCCGTTTACCCGGAGGGCGACGGCTTCCCGCGGCCTTACGCCGGCTTCAACGTGGCACACCCGCACCCCTGGAATGCGGACGCGGTCGGGGAAGTGGTGTGGGACGACTGGCTCTCGGCGAGGACGGTGCCGAACTTCTACGGCGGCATCGACCCCGTGAGCGGGCGCGATTCGCCGCGGTTGCGCGTCCGCGTATACCGGCTCACGCGCGACTGGGTGATGCGGTAGGAAAGAACCCAACTCCCTTTTCCAAGAAGGAAGGGAGCCGCTCGCGAAGCCTCAAGTGGCTCCTTCGCTCACACCGTACTCGCCAACACTTCGAGTTTCAGCGCCGTCATCAGTTCTAACCACTCCGTGCGCCACTTTGCGAACGTCTTCTTGCCGGCGGGAACCTTTGCGCGGAACGAGGCCGCGAGGCCGTCGATGCCCTTCTTCACTCGCGTGAGCTGTTTCGGCATCACCGCGCCCACACGCGCGCGGATGCCTGCGAGGCGCTCCGTGCCAACGGTCGCGTCCTGCACCTCGCCGAGTAACTCCTGCACGTGTTCGACGGACGGGTAGATGTTCTCCTTCAATAACGGCGGAAAGCAGTCCGCGAAGATCTCGATCGCGTAGCGGAGTTGCTTCGCGGTGATTCGCAACGCGTGCATCGCAGCGGGTTCGGTGGGGTTCGCTTCCGCCCCTGCGGTGAGGGCGCGGAACAGCGAGCCGAGTTGCTGACCCGCGAGCACGCCGAAGTTCGCGGGCGCGTCGGTTCCCCCTGCTGCGCGGGCGCGATTGGGCAATTCTTCGCTCTGCTTCGCGAACAGTGGTCCAGCCTCGGCTGTCGCTGCAACGAGTCGCTCCTGCGCCACAGCGCGCTCCCCGAATGCGTATCCCAACAGGAAGTCGAGCGCGGGTTTCGCGGGCGAGGCGGTGAACGCTTTCGCGGTCGGCAGCGCAGCCAGGATCACGTCCCAGTCACGCGCGTCGCCTGCGGCCTTGCGGAGTGTGCGGAGTGTGCGTTTCGTCGCCCTCAGGTGCTTACGTGGGAACACGTTCGCGAACACTTGCAGTGCGGCACCGGCACGGCGCGTGCCGACACGCAGTTGGTGAACGTGGTCGCCGCCTGCGTCGGGCTGTTCGGCCGCTAGGGGGAGGAACTCCCGAACCACCGCGAACCGCTCCGCGAGGACGACGATCGCCGCCTCCGCGACTGGCATTCCGGGCGTCAGCCCCGCGACCCATTTTCCTTCGGCCATCACTGTTCCTCACTCGAACAGGGGTTGAACCCCACTGCTGTAAACATCAGCCGCTTGTCTCAACGCGACGCGACCGCAAGGGAGCGATTCGCTTTCCTGCCTCCTTGCGGTCGCGGTGCGTTCGCCACTCCAATACGTTGCTCTCGCCAACAAAGATCATCTCAGACCGCGCGGAGTTGCGTGTGGGTTTGGGAATGGCGAGTGTGTTACCGGCTCAGTTTGTCCGCGCCGGGTGCGGCGGCCTGGCCTATGGTCGCGAGCGCCTGCGTGAGGAAGTCGGTTGCGAGTTGTTGAACGCGAACGTCGATCACGGTGCAAGCGGCGTCCCACGCGGTCTGCGGCGTGCCGGCCTTCCACGGTTGGCCCGACACTTCGATGTACGCCTTCGCCTTCGGTTCGGTGCCGCTGGGGCGCAGGCACACCTTCGCCGCGATCCCGTCGCCCGCGAGCCGGAAGATCAGGAAGTTCCGCGCGGCCTTGTCCGTGTCGCCCTTGAACGGCCCCATCCGGCCGTTCACGTCCTGCAAGTCTTCGGAGCTAACAACCGGTAGACCGCCGATTGCGTTCGGCGGGTTCTGGCGTAACGCGTCGAGCATCCGCGTCATGTTGAGCCTCCCTTCCAGGCCGGTCAGCACGATGTTCAGCAGTTCGTTGCGGAAATAGCCGAACTGCCGGTTCAGGTCGTCGAGGTAATCCACGAGCGTTCGACCCTGGCGCTTCTGGTACAACGCGGCTTCGGCCAGCAGCAGCGCCGCGACCGCGGAATCTTTGTCGCGCACGGCAGCCGTCGCCATGATGCCGTGGCTTTCCTCGGTCGCGATGACGAAATCGCTCAGTGAACCGCGAACGTCGCCGTATTGACCCGTGGATTCGATCTGCCACAGCGCGTCTGCGTGGTACTTGAAGCCCACGAGCAAATCGGCAATCACTTGCGCGCCGAACTGCCGGCCGATGCGTGTGATCTGCCCCGTGGTCACTTCGGTGGTGATGACGATCGGCGCCGCGGGCAGCGAGCCTGATCGCGCGAGTTGGGCAAGTTTGAAATGTGTGAGCAGCGCCGCGAGTTCGTTCCCGGTGAGGAACCGGAATGTGCCTTTGCCGTCGGGCGAGCGGTTCGCCATGCCCCCAATGCGGTCCGCGTCCGGGTCCGTGGAGATGATGAGGTCCGCGCCGCGCTCGATCCCAACTCGCTCGGCGCGGTCCATGCACTCGGGCACTTCGGGGTTCGGCGTCTTGGTGACGTTCGGGAACTGTCCGTCCGGGGTCGCCTGTTCCGGCACCGGGATTGGCCGGAAACCTTGCGCTTCCAACACCTCGCCGGCGCAGAACCCGCCGCAGCCGTGCATCGGCGTGAACACCACGCGAAGCTCGTCCGCTTTCGGCGAACCGAGCACGCTCTCCTTGCGGCACATCTCGATGAACGCGCGGTGCGGGGCTTCGTCGAGAAACTGCACCTTACCGGCTCGCACCGCGTCCGCGAAAGCAACGTGCTTGATCGTCGCGACCTGTTCCACCATCTCGGACATCAACTGGTCTTCGGGTGGCACGAGTTGGCTGCCGCGATCGTCGTAGAACTTGCTCCCGTTGTCGTCCGGCGGGTTGTGGCTGGCGGTCATGTTGAGACCGCCGTGCGCGTGCAAGAACCGGATGGTAAAGGACAACTCCGGGGTCGGGACGTAGCGTTTGCTGTCGGGCGGGAGAATTACCGTCTGGATGCCGTTGGCCGCGTATACCCCGGCCGCGTGCTGGCAGAACTCGCGACTCGAAAGGTGCAACACGGGATTCGGGAGCGCGGGGTTGTAGACCTTCCGCTTGTCCTCGAACTGCCTGACATCGAATGCGAGCACCACGCGGAGCGGTGTCGCGCCGGGGAACCGCTGGCGGAGGTATTCGCAGTGACCCTGCACGCTCGCGCCGAGCGTCCAGACGTTCATGCGGTTCGGGCCGATGCCGACCGCGCCGCGGCGACCGCCGGTGCCGAATGGCATCACCTGGTAGAAAGAGTCGAGCAGAACGGACCACGACCCGGACATGCAGAGGTGTTCGAGTTGAGGGCGGTACGCAGCGAAGTCCGCGTGCGTGAGCCACGTGTGGAGGTTGGCGAGCGCTTTGTCTTTGAGCGAGGTATCGGCGTCGATACCGGCGAACCCGGTTCGCGCCTGGGCGATGAAATCCATGAACTTGCGTCCTCGTGACGACAAACCAGCGGCCGGTGTTGGTGTACCGGCCGCCCGTCGCGGAGACTACTGTATTCACGCCGTCGGGTCGTGCTCACCTGGAACCCCATCGGTTGAGTGCGGCGGGTCCGAGGATTGGGGCGGCGGCACGAACCCGCTCGCCGCGCCCATGTCCGTTCAAGGATGCTATGATTGAGGAAGCGTACTGTCGGCCGTTTTGGGATGAGGAAAACGTGAACGCTCTGGAATACCGGTTCGATGTCGTGGTGGTCGGGGCCGGACACGCGGGCACGGAAGCGGCAATGGCCGCGGCGCGCCTGGGCCTAAAGACGTGCCTTCTGAGCATGAACGCGGACGCCGTCGCGCAAATGAGCTGCAACCCCGCAATCGGCGGTGTCGCTAAGGGGCAGATCGTGCGCGAGATCGATGCCCTCGGCGGCGTGATGGGGAAGTGTATCGACGCGAGTGGCATCCAGTTCCGCGTGCTGAACCTGTCCAAAGGCCCGGCAATGCACTCGCCTCGCGCGCAAGCCGACAAGAAGCTCTACCAGTTCACAATGAAGCGCTGGGTCGAGGAGCAAGAGAACCTGACGCTTCGCCAGGAGTTGGTGGAGGGGTTGCTTCTGGAAGAGACGTGCGACGCCGCTAGCGGCTTAGCAATCCAAGGCGTCCTCGCCCGCGGCGACACGCGCTATCTCGCGCCTGCGGTCATTCTCACCACAGGCACGTTCCTCAAAGCGATCATGCACACCGGTGAGGCGAAGACCGTTGGCGGGCGCGCCGGCGATTCGTCCGCCGAAGGCATGAGCGGCAGTCTCGCGCAAGCCGGCTTCGAACTCGCGCGGTTCAAGACGGGCACGCCATGCCGGCTGAACGGCCGCACCATCGATTTCACCAAATGCACCATGCAACCGGGTGACGCCACTCCGTGCCCGTTCAGTTTCAGTACAGAGAAGGTTACTGTTCCGCAGGTGGTGTGCCATAGCACCGAGACGACGCCCGCGGTTCACGACATCATCCGCGCGAATCTTCACCGCGCCCCGATGTACAGCGGCCAGATCTGCGGACGCGGGCCACGCTACTGCCCCTCTATCGAGGACAAGGTGGTGCGGTTCGCGGACAAGGATTCACACCTCATCTTCCTTGAACCCGAAGGACTGCACACACGCGAGTATTACTGCAACGGGATCAGCACCAGCCTCCCGAAAGATGTTCAGGCCGCGATGCTGAGGCTGATCCCGGGGCTTGAACACGCGGAGGTGATGCGCTGGGGCTACGCGGTCGAGTACGACTATGCCCCGCCCACGCAACTTCACCCAACGCTCGAAACCAAGCCGGTCGCCGGTCTGTACTTCGCAGGGCAGATCAACGGGACGACGGGCTATGAGGAAGCCGCGGCGCAAGGGTTGATGGCGGGATTGAACGCGGCACTCAAGTTGAAGGGCGAGCCACCACTCGTTCTGGATCGGAGCGAAGCCTACATCGGTGTGCTGATCGACGACCTCGTCACGAAGGGCGTTGACGAACCGTACCGCATGTTCACGTCGCGCGCGGAGTACCGGCTCCTTCTTCGCCACGACAACGCGGACCGCCGGCTTACCCCACTCGGCCGCCGCGTTGGATCTGTGAGCGATGCCGACTGGGAACGCTTTCAGCGGAAAGATCTTGGAATCACCGAACTTCAGAATGTGCTAAAGGTGAACCGTAGCGACGGCGACAGCCTCGCGACGTGGTTGCGTCGCACCGAAGTGGAGTGGTCGGAGGTGTGCGCACGTTTCCCCGCGCTGGTGGAATGGGACACGCGGCCGGATGTCGTAACACAGGTGGTTCTGGAAGCCAAATACAGCGGCTACATCGAGCGTCAGTCAGCGGATGTGGAGCGATTCCGTCGACTGGAGAACCGGCGTATTCCCTCAACCTTCGATTACACCCGAGTCCACCAACTCCGGCACGAGGCACGCGAGAAGCTGAGTCGTGTGTGCCCCGCAAGTTTGGGCCAGGCGAGTCGCATCAGCGGCATCACCCCGGCCGACCTAGCAATGCTGTTGCTTTATCTTGAATGAGCCGTTATGGGCCGCTTGCCCGTTAGGGAGAAGCCGGGTAACCGGTAACACCCGCGGGGGTCGGTCACGGCCCGTTGAAGCTCACAGACTGCGCGACTCGCACGGCTCCCGCTCCCGCTCCGCGGAAAGCTGGTAAAATCGTGTGGGCTGCGTGAACTGGGGTGTCGATGAATGCCGCGACCGAGCCAGCAGGAGTTTAGATCTGGTTCACGGGAACCGAAGGCGCGAGTTGTTCGGGCGCAGCAGCGCGTGTGAGGGCGACGCGGGAAAGGTGTCCGGGTTGGCGCGAGCGGAATCGGGGTCGGGTGGGTGTTCCACTGCGGCCGAGAAGATTCCGCCCCGTTGATCGGACAGTGATCCTGGGTATGATGGGGTAGGCAGTCGAAGCCAACCCCTCTTGCTCCACTACACGAACCGCTTCACCCGGATCGTTCGGTTGTCTTCACGTTACCGTACCAAACCCCGACCGCGCCCGTGGCGCGACCCGGAGTGCGGCCAGATGTCCTGCGTGAGTCACGGACGAAGTTTCGGTCCGCAGCCCGGCTCGGTCGTTCGGCCGTGCGCGGATCTCCCCCATGCGAGCCGGCTGAGCCGGCCAGGCGGATGCGCGTATGAAGACGGTGTTCACAACCGGCGAAGCAGCGAAGATCTGTAAGGTCTCGCAGCAGACAATCATCCGTTGTTTCGACAACGGGCAGCTCAAGGGGTTCCGCGTTCCCGGAAGCAAGTTCCGGCGCATCCCCCGCGAAGCGCTGTACAAGTTCATGAAGGACAACGGCATCCCCACGGATGCCCTTGAGAGCGGCAAGCGCAAGGTGCTGCTCGTGGACGACGACCTCGAACTGGTCGATGTCGTTCACAAGGCCCTTCAAGACGATGGACGGTTTGAAGTGCGGATCGCGTCGAACGGCTTCGACGCGGGCATGATGGTGAAGGACTATCGTCCCGATCTCATCATCCTCGATGTGATGTTGCCGGACATCAACGGCAAGGAAGTGTGTCACCGGGTGCGCGCCGACCCGGCGATGGAGGATGTGCGGATCATCTGCATCTCCGGTATGATTGAGGAAGACAAGGTGCAGGAACTCAAGTTGGCTGGGGCCGACGAGTTCATGCACAAGCCGTTCGACGTGGACCACCTGATCGAGAAGATGTGCGCCCAGTTGGACATCGAGACGGGCGTGTTGGCGTGACTCGATGAGCGAACCCCGCCCACAAGGGCGGGGATGCCATGTGTTACTTACGCGAACCACCCCGCCCTTGCGGGCGGGGTTCGCCATGAAGGAGTCGCCTGTGCCAGGGAAGGCGGTGGGCCGGACTGCGGCGGGGTTGCCGTGGCTGTGCCCTAACACGGATAGCCTGATCCGACTTGCCGAAGCACCGGCGAGCCTCGCACGGCAATCCGCCGCCGAGGTTGGTGACGTCGGGTTGTTGGCCTTTCTGCTCCGCTTCGCTCAACCAGCCGTTTCGCCCGCGACGGGCCTGTTCTGCCAACCCGCAATCCTGGCCGCGTCGCTCCCGGACACGGCTGCCGCTTACCTCGCCGCCACTCCGCGCGGTTGGGTGAATCCCGTTCACGAAGTCGCGAATCCGTGCCATGCGTTCTCGGCACGTGCGAGCGGATTCGCGCGCCAACTCGCGGAGCACACCCGGAACACCTGTGCCGATCGCGTCGCGGCGGTCGTCGCGCTCGCTCCGTTGGGCTGGCTCGCGGTCGCGGCCGTTGATCCCGACGCGGCTCGCGCACCACTCCGCGATTCCACAACGCCGACCGCGGCGTTTCAGGCGGAACTCTGGGGACTTGACCAGAACGCGATCGCCCGGCGGCTCGCGCATCGCTGGCGGTTGCCGGACTGGATCGCGACCGTACTTGGCAACCTGAACCTGCCGCTCGCCGTCGCACGAGTGGTGGGCGTCAACGTGAGCCTGTTCGCTGTCGCGCAGTTTGCCGCGCTCGAATCGGAGCGGCGGTTGTGTCCGCTCGGACTCACCGAGGGGGTAGATCGTGCGGAACTAGTGCGCGAACTCAAACTCGACGACGCGACGGTAGACGCACTCTGGACGAGTGTTCCACAGCAGGTGGAACCGGTTTCAAACGTCGATCAGAATCCGCACAACGTTCCGCTGGTCGCGAACTTGCTGAGGATGGCGGGTGAGAGCCGGCGCCGGAACGGAGCGGCACTTGTCGTGCGCCTCGAAGACAGGCTCGACGATCTGCACCGCGCCTTGGCACGCGTCAGCGGCGAAACCGATACGCGGGCGCGGGACGCGAAACTCGCGGCTCTGGCCGAACTCGCGGCCGGGGCCGGGCACGAGATCAACAACCCGCTCGCGGTCATTTCCGGCCATGCACAACGCCTGTCCCGCACCGAACCGGACCCGGAACGCGGCGAGGCGTTGCAGACCGTAATCCGCCAGACGCACCGCATCTCCGGGATCGTGCGCGACTTGATGCAGTTCGCCCGTCCGCCGCATCCGCAACCGCACCGAACCGACGCGACCGAACTCGTGAACGCGGTTCGTGATGAACTCACGCCATTTGCCGCGGAGAAGGGCATCCGTATCGAACTTGGCGCAGTTCCCGCTGACGCGTTCGTGCGCTGCGACCGCGTACAGATCAAGCACGCACTCGTCGCGCTCGGGCGGAACGGCATCGAGGCCGCCAGCACCGATGGCTGGGTGCGGATCGGTTGTACCGACGGCGACGAAGAGTTCGTCACGTTCGTGGTCGAAGACAGCGGGCCAGGGCTGAGTGCCGCCGCCCTGGAGCACGCCTTTGACCCGTTCTTCTGTGGGCGTTCCGCCGGTCGCGGTCGCGGGCTAGGCCTTCCGACTGCGTGGCAGTTCGTACGGCAGAACGGCGGCAACGTGCGCCACGAACCCGCCGACGGCCCAACGCGATTCGTCGTCACGGTTCCGCGCTCGGTCACCCTCGAATTCCTCGACCGCCAGTCGGCGTAGGCTGTCTTTCAAGGTGGTAGGCACACTCCGTGTGCCATTGCTTCGCGACGCAAGAACGCTTTACGGTTCTGGCTTGCAGAGCAACGGCACGCGGAGTGCGCCTACTACCTTGAAAGACACTTGCAGCCGCTACTCCCTGCCAGTAATCTCGAAGTGTTGGTTCTCAATTCGTAATCGCGTTTCACCGGGAAGGATGCCGGTCATGCTGCGGGCCGTGACGGAACTCACCCGCAATATCGCTCAGTTGATCTACCCAAACACGTGCCTGATTTGCGATGCCCGCGAGGGCGACTCGGGCATGCACCGACACGGACTCTGCACGGAGTGCCACCACGCTGTCGCTGTGGACCCGTTCCCGACGTGTCCGTGGTGTGCGCAAACGGTCGGACCGCACACCAACACCGCGAACGGTTGTGTAGAGTGCCGTGGCGAATCGCACTCCTTCGACGCTGCGGTCCGGCTTGGCCCGTACGCTGGGAAACTCCGCACCGCCGTGTTGCGCACGAAGGTTCTCGCGGGTGAAGGGCTGGCGGATTTGCTTGGGCGCACATTTGCGGAACATCGCGGCACCAATCTTGCTGCTCAGTCAATCGATGTGGTCGCTCCGGTTCCGCTTTACTGGTGGCGCAAGTGGACGCGTGGGTACAACCAGTCGGCAGCGGTTGCCCGCGAACTCGCGGCTGGGCTGAATGTGCCATTTGAGCCGCACTTGCTTTACCGGATTCGGCACACCACGCAACACGTACAGTCGTCACGAACGGCGCGGCAGGAGAACATTCGTGGCGCATTCCGGTTGCGGTTAGGCGCAAGAGTAACTGCCCAAACGATCCTACTCGTGGATGATGTGATGACCACGGGGAGTACGGCCAGCGAAGCCGCCCGTGTGCTTCGCGCCGCGGGTGCGGATCGCGTGGTCGTGGCAGTCCTGGCCCGTGCGTAGGAGTCGCGCGGGTCGGAATGGTGACACAGGGATGTACGTTCGCGACGGGTTGGCGGGTTGCAGCGGAAGCGGCGACCTGCCGCCCTTGACAGGATCGATTTCCGGCGCGGTTTCCTGATGAACCGGTCGAGCGGAGTGTGTTACCAAATAGGTTAAGGGCCGCGGCATTCCGGGGGGTGTGCCGCGGCCCTCATATGGGGGAGACGCGGCAATGACACGTTTCGTATTGGGCGTTGTCGGTGTGTTGTTGTTCAACACACTGGCGATGGCTGGACCGGGTGACCTGTTCTCGGAAAAAGAAAAAGATTTCGGGGTCAGCCCGAAGGGAACCGTTCTCGTTCACTACTTCCGATTCACAAACACTACCAAAGAAACCCTCACGCTTGGCCAGCCGCGTGTGTCGTGCGGGTGCGTGACCCCGGCACTGACCGCGAACCGGCTCGCACCGGGCGAGACGGCGGCCGTCATCGCGTACATGGACACGAAACGGATCCCACACGCGGGGATCACGAAGACGGTCCTGGTGTACGTTCCGTTCACCGCGCCGACATTTGAAGAGGTCGCGCTGAAGGTCACGACCGTCACACGCGACGACCTGATGATGTCGCCGGACACGCTCGCGTTCGGCAACGTTACGAAGGGCAAAGGCGCGAAGGTGTCCACGAAGGTCACGTTCACCAGCGATCCGAGATGGACCGTGAACAAGGCGACCAGCACGGGCGGTTTCGTGAGCGTCGAAGCGAAACTCAGTTCGCGTAACGGCAGCATCGTGACGTACGACATCATCGCGACGCTCGAAAAAGAGTGCCCCGCAGGCAACTGGACCTCCGACGTGAACCTGGAAACGTCGCACACGGCCGTCGCGAAGCTCCGCATTCCGGTGACCGTGAACGTTTCCGCACCGGTCGCGGCCACGCCGGAAACGATCTCGTTCGGCAGCGTGACAATGGGCAAAACCACGCCCGAACAGAAGGTCACGATCCAGAGCGCGACCCCGTTCAAGATTCTCGAAGTGAAGGGCGCCGACGCGCAACTCACCGTGAGGGTCGACACCGAAACCGCGAAGGCGGTTCACACGGTGGTAATCGCTGCCAGCCCGACCAAGACCGGCGGGTTCAAGCGGACCGTCGAGATCGTGACCGACAACAAGGACCAACCGTCAATCATCGTGCCCGTGACCGCGAAGGTCGTGGGCAAGTAGGACCGCCGCCAGCTTACACAGGGCTTTCACCCTGTGCTACGGACGACGGCCCCTCCGGGGCGAAGACGCACTTGTTCTTCGCCCCGGAGGGGCCGTCGTCCGTAGCACAGGGTGGAAGCCCCGTGTTCTCATGCCCCATGATCCAATTTCCCTATCACAGCCTTAACGTCGTCGCTCGCGCCCGTGAGGTCTGCCGCATGCCGGATGTGAAGATCCGCCCTTTCAAGAAGTTGCTCGTTGCGAACCGCAGTGAGATCGCGATTCGGGTGTTCCGGTCCGCTCACGAACTCGGCATCCGCACGGTCGCAATCTACTCGCATGAGGACCGGTTTGCGCTCCACCGCTTCAAGGCGGACGAGGCGTATCAGGTCGGGAATCCCGGCGAGCCGATTCGCGCGTACCTCGACATCCCCAACATCGTGAAACTCGCGAAGGAAGTGGGTATCGATGCGATCCACCCCGGTTACGGGTTTCTGTCCGAGAACGCGGTGTTCGCGCGCGCCTGCGTCGAAGCCGGCATCACGTTTGTCGGTCCGCGACCGGAGGTGTTGGAGCAACTTGGCGACAAGGTGACCGCTCGCGCGCTCGCGAAGAAGGCCCAGGTGCCGGTGCTCTCCGGCGGTGAAAGCCCGCTCGCGTCGATCGAGGAAGGCAAGACGCTCGCGGAGAAACTCGGTTACCCGGTCATCGTGAAAGCGTCGATGGGCGGCGGCGGACGCGGTATGCGCGTCGTTCACACCGCGGACAAGTTGCAAGAAGCGGTCGAATCCGCACAGCGCGAAGCCGGCGCCGCGTTCGGGATCACCGATGTGTTCCTCGAAAAGTTCGTGGTACGAGCGAAGCACATCGAAGTGCAGTTGATCGGCGACAAGCACGGCGGGCTGGTTCACCTCTACGAACGCGACTGTTCCATCCAGCGTCGGCACCAAAAAGTGGTCGAACTCGCCCCCGCGCCCAGCCTGCCGGACGACATCAGGCAAGGCATCCTCGACGCTGCACTCGCAGTGGGCCGCGCGTGCGGCATCGACAACGCGAGCACGGTCGAGTTCCTCTATGACACCGACGCGAAGCGGTTCTACTTCATCGAAGTGAACCCGCGTATACAGGTCGAGCACACGGTCACGGAGCAGGTGACCGGGTTCGACATCGTGCGTTCGCAAATCTTGATTGCGAGCGGCGTGCCCCTGAATCACGCGCGTGTTGGTCTGGAGCAGAGCGCGATCAGCACGCGCGGCTTCGCGATCCAGTGTCGCGTAACGACCGAAGACCCGGCCAACGGCTTTGTCCCGGATTACGGGCGACTGAGCGCTTATCGCTCCAGTGGCGGACCCGGAATCAGGCTCGACGCGGGCACCGCGTTTGGCGGTGCGGTCATCACGCCCTTCTACGATTCCCTTCTGGTGAAGGTGACCGTCAGCGGGCTGACGTTTGCGGACTGCGCCACACGCATGGAGCGATGTCTGCAAGAGTTCCGCGTTCGCGGCGTGAAGACGAACATCCCGTTCTTGCTGAACCTCATCGCGCACCCGCAGTTCCTCGCCGGCGACGTGACCACGCGATTCCTCGATGAAACGCCGGACCTGTTCCGGTTCACGGCGCGCCGTGACCGCGCCACGAAGGTACTCGCGTACCTCGCGGAGATCATCGTCAACGGACACCCCGAAATCAAAGTCGGAGACAAGGATAAGGTGAGAAGGGGAGAAGGGGTGAACGCTCCTGCTGTCACCCCTTCTCTTGCGAAACCTCCCGGCACACGCGACCGATTCAAGGAGCTTGGGGCCGCGAAGTTCGCACAGTGGACGCGCGAGCAGACGCGGCTGCTCGTCACCGACACGACGATGCGCGACGCGCATC
>SXGT01088679.1_pt1 | contig 63775 bp, 56 predicted proteins | sample 3176221 | NCBI WGS metagenome assembly SXGT01 (sample SAMN11356862, study PRJNA531348) | freshwater metagenome | isolation source: freshwater sample F1-120 | place: China: Fuxian Lake, Yuxi | collected 2017-12-25 | reverse complement strand
GGGCAGGGGGGCCAGGCGGTCGGCCGGCGCGCCCGCTCGGCGAGGACGGCTTCGCCCAGGGAGACCGCGCGGACGCGGGCCACCTGCCATGCTGCCAGGATCAGCGCCGGGCGTGCGGGGGCGTCTTCTCCCGCGCGGACACGACGTTGGACAGACGGATCATCGTCGCGTATGCTGTGGCTGAGGCATAGCATCGGGCATGGCCCTCCTGTGGAAACCTTGGTGAGGGGTTCCAAAAGCGTACCGCATTTTCGTTGCTATGCCAGCCCTCCCCCAACTACAATGTGTGCCCCATCCGGTCGACGGTCCCGACACGATCGACCGGGATACGCAAGGGGACACGGTCTGCTAACCAGGTGGCCACGCTGTCTACGGGATGCGTGTGCGCAACCAGGCACTGCAGGTAATTGGTGGTGAGGTTGGCGATGCCGATGCGCAGGTCAGGCCACGCCTGGGCAAAAGGGGATCGGCCTGCCAGTGCCGCCGTGGTCATGGGGGGATTGAGAATAGCCATAGGGATAGCGCCACTGCCGACCAGCGTATGGTTCTGCACGCCACCGCCTTCTACCACAGTGACCGTCAGCCACGGGGCACACGCTTGGACCACGCTGGCGATGCCCTCTAACAACACATACCAGCTGCCGCCCTTGCCGCCCGCCGCAGCGCGCAGGGCCATTGGCGGTCGAGAGATGGTCTCCGGTGTTCCTGACATAGCGGCTCCTGTCGCGAGAGATCGGGAGACAGCGGAGGGAGCGCAGCACGCGCCGCGAGATGAGGCAGCGCACCCATTGCGTCGCTGGGCCTCCCGGTATAGACTGCGGCAGCATACGGCACGCTCCGGTGCGTGCCATTCCTGAGCCCACATTGCTGATGCACCTCGGAGGCTACACCATGCCACGTATCGCCCTTGACCTCAATGATGCTGCTGATCGTCAGAAGATCAATGCCCAGTGGCGCGTCGCCATGGGCTTAGTCCCTGGCGAGCCTAACGAGGGCTTGACGGCTCAGTTGCTCAGCACCCCAGCCCGTTTGGCCGACTACGATGACTCGGGATGGGAGATGTGTACCAACATCCGGCAGAGCATGTCGGTCGGTTTTACGTTCGCGTGGTACCGCATCACCATCGTCCTGCCGGAGAGCCTCAATGGCGCATCGTTGGCAGGGTCACGCGTATGGTTCGAGACCAATGCTGATAACTACGGCGAAGTCTGGGTCAATGGCCAGATCGACCGCAGCACTGGGACCATCGTCGGCCTCAATGCCTCGCAACGGGTCGAACTGAGTAACAGCGCCGTACCTGGTACACGCTATGTCATCGCCTATCTCGTGCTCAATGGGCCGCTGGCGGAACCACGGGGCGGGATCTTTCTGCGCTACGCCACGCTGGCGTTTGAGACCTCGAATTAGCGCCTCCGTGTTCGGCGTCGGCCGTACGGCCCCTCACCCAGCGGAGCGAGGGGCGACAACGCCCCCCCCCCGGCACGCTACACTTCTGGCGCCAGCCCCAAGGCTTTGAGCTGCGCCGCTAGGCGCGCCGCGCGTTGCTCGGCGTGCTCAGCGCGTTGCTCGACGTCCCGGACGTGTTGCTCGGCGTGCTCAGCGCGGTGCTCGGCGTCCCGGACGTGTTGCTCGGCACGCTCGACGCGATCGGCGGCTGTCACGATCCAGGCCCCCTGTGCGTCATAGCAGCGCAGCCATTGACGTGTCAGGCCATAATAGGTCCCTGTCCACAGCCCCAGTCCTACGTTCGCTTCCGGTAACCACAGCCGTTGCTCCGGAGGCTGCATGGCCCGATACCGTCCATTGGTGAGCACAAAATACTGCACGGTATCGGTATAACGGCTAAATACAACGTAGTATGGCACTTGGAGAATGCGCTCATACACGGTCCACTTGGTCGGTGGTCGTCTGGACACGCGCTGCGTGCGTCCCAGATCCTCGTCTTCCGTGCCTGGCGAGAGGAGTTCAACCACGAGATAGGGCATCACTTGTTCCTGCCAGATGACATAACTCATACGCAAATCGTGCTGCTGATACAAGGAGGGCACGCCCAGCACAGCGAACCAATCCGGGCGTTTGTGCCAGCTGGTATGGCGCACATCATAGTAGAGATTGAGATCAGTGGCCACCAGGTAGCGGTCTGGGAGATAGTCTACGGGCTGAAAGGTCTCTCGTAAGAGTTGTGGTTGGTAATAGTGAAACTCGTCAGGCAAACCAGGCTCCTCGGGATCTTCACTCGGTAAATCGTACATGGTCGGGAGCGCCTCGCGCCGGTCACGCAAGGCCTCCGTGGACCAGAGCGCTGGGATGGTTGGGGTTCGATGACGCATAGCTTTGCCCTTCGCTTCCACCTGTTTCAACGGCGCTACACCAGATGCCAGCGCGGATACTTCACCTTCTCCACTTGTAAATACTCCACCAGCCACTCCTGCACTGACTCCTCCAGATAAAACGTCGGCTTAATCAGCTCCGCCTCATCGGCGATGCGTCCCTCGGCCACCGCCTGCCGGGCCAGGCTCGTACCGGGCAACAGCGGCACGCCAATGCGCAGGTTGGCCACGGCCGGCTTGATACTGCGCAGGAAATCGAGTTTTTCTTCTACCGTCTCCCGGGTTTCGCCTGGTTCGCCAAAAGCCACCGCTAACGTGTAGTGCAGATCGTGTGCTTCACACAGCCGACACGTCTCCAGCATGGGTGCCACGCGCTCACTGATCCCGGCACCGCTATGCGGATCGCCGCGCAGGTTGCCCATGAGCACCAGTCCACAGCCCGCTTGCTTCATCAGCCCGAGGAGTTCCGGGTCGCAGCCAAACGGCGCCAGGCAGGTGTTCCAGGTAATTTTGACGTCCGCATCGAGCAAGGAGTGGCAGAGGTTTTTGGCATGTTGTAGTGGCATGTTAAAGGCGTTGTCGATAAAAAATACCTTACGCAGCCCGTATTGCTGCTGCATGGTCTGCACATCCTGCACCACGGCATCAATAGGGCGAATGACGCGCCAGGCTTCCGCATCTTTCTCGGTCGGCGAGGCGGCGGCGGTGGGATAGTAAAAGCCACCAAGCTTGGTCAAGATGCCGATACCAAAACCCGCCTGGGCATATTTGTGCATGTCCAGATCGTCCAGGCGTGGAGGATGCGTGAAGGACGACACACAGCGTCCGCCAGTGACCACGACCTCGCCACCCTGACGATAGACGATCCCGGGCAGATCATGACAGGGGGCGTCCGCCTCCAGACGGTCAGCCAACTGCACGAAGGCCTCGGCGGCATCGCCGGCCAGACCCAGGTCAGGTTCGAGATAGGTAAAGACTTCTTTGGGCAAGATGCTGAAAGCGGGTCCGCCGCAGACAATGGTGGCTGGCGTCAACGCGCGGATTTTGTCGATCACCGCTTTGGAGAACGGCAGGGCCCATTGCGTATTGAGATAACTCTGGTTGCTGAGATTGCGCACCGACAGACCCACGAGCTGCGGCTGAAACTCCCGCACGGCCTGCTCAACATCCCCCAGCGGGTCTTCAGAAAACATCAAATCCAATGTTTTGACACGGTGCGGTGAGGCGGCAAGGGCGCCTGCCAGGTACGCCAAGCCAATGGGCAGTGGCTGGGCATTCATACGGCTCATCAGCCGGTCATACTGGTTGGTGGCGATCAGTAGGACGCGCATAATTCCCTCCGGATTCTCGCGGCATGCGATGGGGTAGTGGCTCAGCAGCCATGTCGGGGGGCACAGGAACAATGCATCGATTATACGTGGCGCGCATGCGATGTCAACGCCTGAGACGTCCTATCCCCACCAGCGCACTGACCGGACGCTTGCTCTCGCCGCGCGGCGTTCCATGACCACAGATCGCCTTGGAGCACGGACCTGGGGAAGCGTGGCAGCCGCGACGTTCCCCACAGGGGCAGACACTTTGCGCATCGTGTATGCAACGCTCATCACACATTGCCACGGCCTGGCAATGTGTGTATTTTCTTCCAGCATGTGTGGCGCCTGCGCGCCATGTGGGCCCCAGCCCCTAGCACGTGTACGCACAGGGCTGGTGCCATGGGCATCGCGCTGCCTGGGTCACACGCGTACAGCCCTAGACGGGTGCCGGCTCTGATCCCGGCAACCATTCTCTAGCTACACGAGGGCTCACATGATCTCACGCCACTCTCGGTCTCGACTCGGCAAGGTATACGAGGGCTGCCTCGACCACACGGCCCTGCGGATACAGCCCGCCCTGCGATACGCCCTGCGGCTCCTCCTGACGACGCTGGCGTCGTTGACGCTCTTGGGCGCACCGCCAGCTGTGGCGGAAGCACCCTGGGACGCCTGGCGTACCAAAGCCGTTGAGGCAGGCGTCACGCCGAAGCTCACCTATGTCACCGATCTCCTGGGGAATCCCACCGGTGGGCAGTCACAGCGCTTGCGCTACGCCGGGGACTTGAGTGTGGGGTTGTCCTTCGATCTCCAGACCCTGGCCAAACTCCCTGGTCTGAAGTTTCACCTCTCCGGAACCTGGCGCTCTGGGAAGGATCTGTCGCAGGACATTGGTAATACCTTTCCCCCGGCGCAGATTTTCGGAGGGGATACCGTCCGTTTGTACCAAATGGCCTTTGAGCAATCACTGCTCGACGAGCGGGTGTCTATTCTGGCGGGACGTATTGGGCTCGGGGATGAGTTTCTCACCGCCCCGCTATATGGGGCTTTTGTTAGTGCCGCTTTTGCTGGGAATCCGTTCAGTGGACCAGCGAATCTCCCCGGTTTCTCGGTGCATCCCGTGGCCACGTGGGGTGGACGGCTGCGCGTGCAGCCCACCGAGAATGTATACATCATGACGGGTCTGTATAGTAGCAACCCGGGGATCGGCCGCAATAGCGCCCATGGGGTCGATTTCAGCCTAGGTCGTGGGGCGATTACTATCACGGAACTGGGGTATCTGCACAATAAAAAGCCGGGAGCGACCGGCTTACCGGGGAACTATAAAATCGGCGGCTACTATGATTCCAGCCGCTTTACCGATCTGTCCGATGCCTTCGGCGCTGAAATCCGGGGCAACGCGGGTTTCTACGTGCATCTCGACCAGATGGTGTATCGTGAAACCGGCTCCGAGGCACTCCAAGGGCTGACCCCCTTTGTGGCACTGACCGTGGTGCCCTCAGAGCGCCGCAACGTCTTCCCGTTCTTTCTGATCGGCGGCTTGACGTATCAAGGGCTCTTCCCAGGGCGTGATACCGACACCACCGCCTTTGGGGTAGCCTATGGCAAGTTTAGCGATCACCTCGACCCGCAGAACTATGAACTCTTGCTTGAGTGGACGCATGCCTTTGCTGTGACGCCATTCCTCACTGTGCAGCCGGACGTGCAATATATCATGCGCCCCGGTGGCACCAACGCGCTACCGAATGCCTTGGTGGTAGGGGCCCAGATTGCGCTCACCTTTTGAGTCTCCCCCTCTATCTGCCGACATGCGACACACATGCTTGCAGCCCGTCCGGTATGGCTGTGACGGGCTTGCTCTGTGGCGCACTATGGATTCCGGGGAGCTACGTGAGCGCGTGCCGAGGCCCCGCGCCGTTGGGGTGGTCGCACGCACCTTGGCGTGGTGCAACCTGTCGCGCTGCTTGCGCCAAGAGGCTGCCGGTTGGCGCGATGTCCCGTCTTGACGGTCCACAGAGATGGGATGATGTCGTATCATGCGTCTGGTAATCCATAGCGGCGCAGCATGCGGGTCAACGTGCGCGGATGGACCCCGAGTAACGTCGCCGCCTGCCCCTTATGACCCCGCGTCTTGGCCAAGGCGATGGTCATGACATGCTGCGTGAGGTCATCCAGATTCAAGGGCATGTCGGCCGCGAGCGTCTCTGCGGGCGGCGCGGCATGCATGGAGCGTACAGCAAGGCGAGGGGAAAGCGCGGCGCTGTCCAGTCCGAAGTCTTCGACATCAAGCGCGGCCCGCGTACTCAGCGTCACCCCCCGTTCGATCACATGGGAGAGTTCACGCACGTTGCCTGGCCAGTCATACTGTTCGAGACACCGGAGAGCTTGCGGCGTCAGGTGGCGTGGTGTGAGGTGGTTGGCCGCGGCGTGGCGCTGGAGAAAGGTCTCCACCAGCAAGGGAATATCGTCGCGGTGCTCACGCAAGGGCGGGATGGGGACGACCATCACGTGCAGCCGATAATACAAATCCTCGCGAAACGTGCCCTGGCGCACGGCCTGGACCAGATCGCGATTGGTCGCGGCGATCACCCGGACATCAATGGCCACCTCGCGATCACTGCCCACCGGACGCATCTGGCGCTGTTCGAGCACCCGTAAGAGTTTCGCCTGCATCCCCAGCGGCATCTCACCGATTTCGTCCAGAAAGAGAGTGCCATGGGCGGCTTCCACCAAGAGGCCGCGGCGGGCGATATCGGCGCCGGTGAAGGCACCACGGGTATGCCCAAACAGCTCACTTTCGAGTAACCCCTCCGGCAGCGCTGCACAGTTGACGGGCACAAAGGGCTGTCGGCGGCGCGCACCGTGATAGTGCAAGGCGCGGGCTACCAACTCTTTGCCGGTGCCACTTTCACCCTGAATAAGCACCGTACTCGTGGTCGTGCTCAGCCGTTCGAGGAGGGCAAACAGGCGCTGCATCACGGCACTTTTACCCAACAGTTCGCCAAACGCGTAGCGTTCTTCCACGGCCTGGCGTAAGTGCTGGTTTTCCAGACGCAGGGCGCGTTCCGCCAGCGCTTTGTGCACAATGGCCCCGACCTCCGGGAGTTTGACGGGTTTGGTCAGAAAGTAGTATGCCCCGGCTTTCATGGCCTCGACTGCCACGTCAATACTGCCAAACGCGGTCATCAGGATGACTTGCGTCTCGGGCCGGGAGGCGTGCAGCTCCCGCACCAGCTCCATCCCTCCGATACCAGGCATGCGCAGATCGGTCAGAATCACATCGGCGGGGTGCTCGGCGAGGAGCTGTAAGGCAATTTCGGCATTCGGGGCTGTCGTGACTTCATAGCCTTCGCGGCTGAGATAATTGCGTAGCAGCGTGACCATACCGACTTCATCGTCAACGACCAGGATCTGTGTTGCGGTCATGGAGCTATCCCTACGAGATCGAGCACATATTGCGGAGGTTGTGGAACATCGGTATCAACGATGCGGGTAGCAACCTGTTCTGCGGCACTCAGGGGTTCGAGCGTCGCCACCTGTCCGCGCAGGACCGCCAGATTGGCCTCAGAAGCATCCTGCCCCTGTGCCTGGCGCAGGGCCACCCGGCGTTGCAGCGTCTCGGGCTGGGCACGAAACGCCAGGATCAGGAACGGCACGCCAAGCTGGGTTGCCAAGTCACGGAACGCCTCGCGGTGCGCCCGCTGCAGAAAGGTCGCATCGACTACTGCCGTATAGCCAGCGGCCACCACGCGCTCTGCGAGCCGTGCCAGCACGGCATAGGTGCGCTGGGTGGCCTCCGGGGTATAGAGATCGAGCCCGTCGCGGCCCGCGGAGCGCTCCAAGGGGGCCAGACCGAAGAGGCGTTTGCGTTCGACATCGGCCCGCAGGCGCACCGCGCCCATGGTGTCAATCAACGGCTGGGTTCCTGAGGTTTTGCCGCTGCCGGAAAGCCCATGGGTGATCACCAGGCGCGGACGCGACGGGTGCGTAGAGCGTGCCGCCAGAGCGAGATAGCTGCCGAAGGCCTGGAGGAGGTGCGCATGCTCCTCCGGCGCTAGGTGGCGCTGTCCCAGACGGATGCCAGCCACCTTGGCGCGCACAAGGGCGCGATAGACGAGATAGAATGGCAGCAGTTCCAGCAAGCCATAGTCGCCTGTCGCCTCTAGATAACTGTTTAAGACCCGATGCGCCAGATCCGGGCGTCCGCGGTCCTCCAGATCCATCGTGAGGAAGGCGACATCGCTGGCGACATCAATCCAGCGCAGGGCGGGGTTGAATTCTAGGCAGTCAAAGATGACCACGGCGTCGTCTTGCAGGATCATGTTGCCCAGATGCAGATCCCCATGGCATTCACGCACGTAACCGTCCTGCCGGCGCGCGGCAAACCTGGGGTGGTGCGCGGTAAAGGTGCGCTGACACCAGGCCTTGATCTCCCGAGCCTGGGCCTGCAGGACCGGGTCGTGGATGGCGTCAAACAGGTGCTGGAAATTCTCCTGCACGGGGTGCCAGACGGCCTCTGGAGTGCCAAAGCCGCTGCGGGGGTCCGCCACCGCGATACGGGCATGAAAGGCGCTCAGCGTGTGCGCCAGGTGGTCGATGTGCGCCACCTGCAGGGTGCCTGTCTCAATGCGATGGCTCAGTAAGGCGTCCTGGGGGAACTGCGCCATGCGCACGGCGTACTCGATGGGAGCACCCGGGCCGTGCCAACGCGGCTGTGCTGGCGTGCCATAGATGGGCACCACGTCGAGGTAGAGTTGCGGGGCCAGACGGCGATTGAGGCGGAGTTCTTCCTGACAAAAGGCGTGGCGTTTGGCCAGCGTCGAGAAATCTACAAAGCCTAAATTGACGGGCTTTTTAATTTTGTAGGCGTAGGGGCCGGTCAACACGACCCACGAAATGTGGGTCTGCTGGACAGTGATCTCGGTGGTCGGATGCTCGTAGACCGCGCGATCGGTCAGGGCCTGGATCAATCGGTCGTGCGCTGCCATCGGCCTGCTCCCTCCCAAGACGACGTTGTGCGCTGGGATGCCTCTCCTACATCCCATGCCTGGTGTTTTCCCACACCGTAGCCATGGTTATAGCACAGATTCCTGCGCCGTATGGTTGCGGTGTGCCTGGCCTGGGGTAGGCGCGCGTACAGGACACAGCACGACAGCGCTCTGGTCGCGCGCACCGTCATGGCTGCTGGCGCGGGAGAAACCCCGACGATGCTTGGGACCGCGCGCGCCACAAGGCGAGTTCGCGCTGCAGCGCGGTGAGCCGATCCCGCATCTCCAGAATCACCGCAATACCGGCCAGATTCACCCCCAGGTCACGTCGCAGCCGCTCAATCACCCGCAAGCGGTCCAGGCTGGTGGCATCAAACAGGGAACGGGCTCCCGCTTGCTCTCTCGCCTCAAGCAGACCATACTCCATCAACGACTCCAAGCGGCCCGGATGCACCCCGGCCCGTGTCGCCAGGCTCTCCAGGGTGAACTGCTCCTCTTCAAGGCGACAGATGGCAATCTCTACACGCGACTCGCTCATGACCTACTCCTTTGGCATCATGGCCCGTGGATTGAACGGTGATGCCGCGGCTAAGCTTTCCCACAGGACACGCTCCTGCTCCGTGAGTTGTGGGGGGACGACGATGCGCAGCATGACGTAGACATCCCCACGCCGACCATGGCGATGTTGCAGGCCCTTGCCGCGCATACGCAAGCGCTGGCCCCCTTGCGCGCCCGCCGGGATCGTCATGTCCACCGGCCCATCCAGCGTGGGCACGCGGACCTTGGCGCCGAGCGTGGCTTCCCAGGGCGCAATGGGCAGCTCGACCTGGACATCGCCATCACTGAGTACGTGAAAGAGGGCATGGGGCCGCAGCCGGACGCGCAACAGCAGATCGCCTGCAGGGGCGGCCCCCGTCCCCGGTTCGCCATGCCCAGCCAGGCGGATGGTGGCGCCTTCAGATGCCCCAGCGGGAATGCGGACTTCGAGTGTTTTGTGGTGTGCCACCCTGCCTGTGCCATGGCAGGTGGCACACAGCGTGCGCTCGCGCCTGCCCTGGCCCTCACAGGCCGTGCAGAGCGTCACCGTCTGGAGGGTGAGGGTACGAACCCCGCCACGATGCGCTTCTTCGAGGCTGAGGTCGAGGTGCCCCTCGCTATCCTGCCCACGCATGGCAAACCCGGCGCCGGCACGGCTCCCTCGCCGGGCGCCAAAGAGCGTCTCAAAGAAGTCGCTAAAGCCACTGCGTCCGCTGCCAGCGCCGAACAGGTCGTTGAGATCCACGTCGCGGCCTTCCCACTCGGGTGGTGGCGTAAACGTGCTCCCTGTTTTCCAGTCTGCCCCGAGTTGGTCGTAGCGCTGGCGTTTGTCCGGGTCGGAGAGCACTTCGTAGGCTTCGCTCAGCGCTTTGAAGTGCTCCTCCGCTGCCGCGTTGTCAGGATTGACATCGGGATGATACTTGCGCGCCAGCTTTCTGTAAGACTTTTTAATCTCTTTGTCCGTTGCGGTGCGGGCGACGCCCAGCACTTCATAGTAGTCACGGAACTGTACAGCCATAATGTATGCTTTCTCCTCCCGCTCCACACCACTATGGGGCGCCGCGGGATGCCAGGCAGGTGCCCCCTGTCAGCGCCTTTATTCGGCGTCATCTTGTAGCACGTCCTGGATGCGTCGCTCGAGCTGATCCAAATCCCAATGTCCCTGATCTCGGATGATCGACCGTAACAGGGGATTGATCTCACTGAGCGTATCGAGCATGTCACTCAAGAGCTGCTGTTGTTCCCGGTTTTTGGTGATTTCCTTGGGAAGGTCCACGAGATCGCCCAGGATGGCGCTTTCTGAGCGCGACGCGATCATGGGGGCGTCCAGATGCTCAATATAGACTTTGGTGCGTTTCCCAGGACCACGGCCTTCCTCTATGGGCTCGATCCCCACGATGCTGTCGGAACGAAAATACTTGCCGTACCCTAAGGGCACGATCAGGCCTTTTTCAATTTTCATCATGCCGCTCCTGGCGAGAGAGGGGTCACACTGTTCAGCATGCCGTCCTGTCTGACACACTGCGTGCATGCAAAGGCTATGCCAATGAGGTCAGCTCCCAGGCCGCGCTTCTGGGGATACGGCGCACGCCATCGTGGGCAGCCCCCGGAGCCCATGTCGAGACCGGGCCGTCTGCCAGGTTGTCCTCCTTGAGGACATTATGTCACTTTGGTGAGGTGTCTGGCACAGCCGACGACTCCCCGCCGGGCCGCTTGACGTGTCGGTGGTGTCTGGCATAGCATGGACAAAATCCTGAAAGAGAGTGACGTACTCCCCTGACTGTAGCCGGGGGCTCTGAGGAGTTGGTGAGGACGCAAGATGCTGTGCTCTGTGGTACGCTGGCGGGCCTGGGGCCGCCTCGTGGTCTGCGTGGTGTGTGTCTGGCTGTCTGGATGTGTGGACCGCCAGCCTGCGGTCGTCTTGCCGCCGGTGGAGCGCACGGTGGACGACGTCATGGCCCTCTATACGCCAGGCGCGGAACAACGCTTGCTCCCGTACTTTGATGCCGCGGGCGTGTCCTATCCGCCGATGGCGCTGACCCTGCTAGGCTTCAAAGAAGAAAAGCGCCTCGACGTGTGGGCCCAGCAAGCGGGCCACTGGGTGTTTCTGCGCTCGTATCCGATGCTGGCTGCCAGCGGAGTCGCGGGGCCGAAACTGCGCGAGGGGGATGAGCAGGTGCCCGAAGGGCTGTACCGCATCGAGGCTCTGAATCCGCAGAGCCAGTTTCATCTGTCGCTAAAGCTGGACTACCCCAATGCCCTGGATCGCCGACAAGCCGTCCGGGAAGGGCGGGAGCAGCTTGGTGGAGACATTTTTCTCCATGGTAAGAATGTCTCTGTCGGTTGTGTCGCCTTGGGCGATACGGCCATCGAAGAGTTGTTTGTGTTGGTGGTACGCGTCGGGATGGAGCACGTCACGGTCTTGCTGGCGCCCTACGACTTGCGCCAGCCGGTGACAGGCAAGACAGAGGGCCTGCCGCTTTGGGTGGCAGCGCTGTATGCCGAGTTGCGTCGCGCGCTAGCCCACTTCCCGCTGTCATCCCACGCCCTCTAACTCATGTGCCACACAACGACAGGCCATCTCTTTGCGAAGCACCATCCAGCCTTGCAGACGCTTTGCGGAGGCTCACCAGGGGGATTCAAGTGCCACCGGCAAGAGACAGGGCCTCCACCTGTGTCCCCGCCAGGCCAGCGACGAGCTGGGGCAGGCCGGCGAGGCTACCGATGGCCGCCCGCCCGCCTGTCTGCCTGACAAACCAGCAAGCGGCTGCGACCTTGGGCCCCATCGACCCCTCGGGGAAGGCATACGCCTCCAGTGCCTCGGGCGTGGTGTGGCGCAGCAACCGCGCCTGGGGAGTGTCCCAGTCGAGGTAGACGCCATCCACGTCCGTCGCCAGCACTAGGAGCGCGGCCTCGATCTCACGGGCCAGCAGGGCACTGGCGAGATCTTTATCAATCACGGCCTCGACTCCCACGAAGGCGCGCCCACCGTCTCGACAAGGCATTGTGGGGATGCCACCACCGCCCATGCAGATCACGATGGTGCCTTGGGCGAGCAACCATTGGATTGGACGGAGTTCCACGATACGCTGGGGCCGGGGCGAGGGGACGACGCGGCGCCACGTGTTGCCATCGGGCTTGACCACCCAGCCCTGTGCTGCCGCGAGTTGCTGCGCTTCCGACTCGCTGTAGACGGGCCCGACAAACTTCGTGGGGTGCTGGAACGCCGGATCCTGGGGGTCAACTTCGACTCTGGTGAGGAGCGTCGCCACAGGCACGTCGGACGGTAGCACGTTGCTCAGTTCCTGCTCGATCAGGTAGCCAATCATACCCTCGGTTTGGGCTCCGAGCACGTCCAGTGGATAGGCTTCAACCGCGGGATAGGCGGCCGCCTGGAGAGCCAGCAGGCCCACTTGTGGGCCGTTCCCGTGGGAGATGATGAGCTGATGCCGGCGTGCCAGTGGTGCCAGGGCCTGGGCTGCCAGCTGCACATTGCCGCGCTGCACCTCCGCGGTCATGAGCTCGCCACGTTTGAGCAGGGCATTGCCGCCGAGTGCAACGACTACACGCATCATCCCCCTCCTTACTGCGTGCGGTAACGATCATCCTATCCATGCGGCATGACCAGGGAGCAAGAACCATACCGCAGCGCATACAGGCATGACAGGGTGTTTGGCAAGCCTTTTGCTTATCCTGGCTCTTGGTGCTGGCGGTTGGCAAGGGAGAGCAGGAGGGGGATGCCTGTGGACGATACGGTCAAAGTCGTGGTGCTGGGGACAGGGCAGATGGGCTCTGGCATGATCAAACTGCTGTTGCAAAAATCCGGCATTGACCTGGTCGGAGTCTACGGGCGGAGAGCCTCTCGCGTGGGCCTGGATGTCGGCCAGGTGCTAGGGCTTGATACGGCTCTTGGCGTGCAGGTGAGTCATGATCTGTCGGCAGTGCTGGCGCATACCAAACCCCATGTAGTCTTGCAAGCCACCTGTTCCCGCGTCAGCGAGGCGGTGGATGAGATCACCACCGCCCTCCAGCACCGAGCCAATGTCATCTCGATTGCCGAAGAAATGGCCTACCCAGCCTACAAGGCGCCGCAGAGCGCGGCAGTCCTGCATCAGCTGGCGCTCGACCACCAGGTCACGGTGGTCGGCACCGGGATTAATCCAGGCTTTGTGCTTGATCTCCTGGTCATTGCCCTCACCGGCGTGTGCTGGCGGGTGGACGCTATTCGTGCGCAACGGGTGAACGACCTCTCCCCCTACGGCCCCGCGGTGTTGACCAGCCAGGGCGTTGGCCTCACCCCGGCGGCGTTTCACCAGGGCCTCCAAGACGGCACGGTCGTGGGCCACTATGGATTCCCGGAGTCCATCAGTATGATCGCCAGGGCCTTGGGATGGCACATTGACCGCATCGTCCAACACCGGGAGCCTATTATCTCGCGCGTCACACGGGCCACGCCGTTTGTGACCATTGAGCCTGGTCGCACTGCCGGGTGCCTCCATACCGCGGTGGCGTATCGGCACGATGAGCCCGTCATTACCCTCATACATCCGCAGCAAGTGCACCCGCATCTGGAGCATATCGCCACAGGCGATGTCATCGACATTCACGGCGAGCCGCCGGTGCACTTTGCCAGCAGCCCGGAAATCCCCGGTGGGCTTGGCACCATTGCCCTAGCGGTGAACATGATTCCGCCGGTGATGAACGCCGCTCCCGGTCTGACATCCATGGCCGCATTGCCGGTACCGGCAGCCATCATGGGCGATGTGCGCATGCTGCTGCACGCCAGGCCACCACAGTGACAACGTGTCCTCGGGCACGACACGTTGTGCGCGTATGCCAGCCTTTCTGTCCCGGGCAACGTGCGCCACCGTCCGGCAGGCTGAGGCATGACGCAAAGCCTAGCGGCTGGCATAGATGTTGCCCATACTTCTCGTAGCGGCTGTAACAACAGGCTCACATCCAGGAGAACGATGATGCCAGAGCGGGCCACGACACATACCTGGGTGGAAATACACCGCATAGTGCTCGCCCCAGGCGAGCGGGCGCCCCAGGTGCCGGCAGACACGCAACAGGTGCCTCTGGAAATGCGGGTCAAAGGCTTTTTATGCCATGATGCCAGCCTGGGAGAAGACGTGGACATTCTCACCCCGGCCGGACGCATGTTCACAGGCACGCTCGTGGCCATCAATCCAGCCTACACTCACCTGTATGGTCCGCCGATTCCCGCCCTGTTACCGATTGGCGGCGAGGTCCGGGCGATCCTCAGCAACAGGGGCAAGCTGCTATGAAGCCAGGGGACACCTATCAGGCCATCATGAGCCAGCGCGCGGAGATTATGCGCACCTCTGTTGGCATTGATTACGCCGCCTATAACACAGGACACCTGGCCTTTGCGTATGAACGCCTGTTGTCTGACACTGGCTATGGTGTGGACACGGTCCGCGCCATCCAGAGTCGCACGGCAGTGGGTAACACCCCGCTGCTGGAACTTACCAATATGACTGCGCTGGCCCGTGTGCTCTCCAAACCAGGTCTGGGGGCCCGGATCTTGGTCAAAGACGAGGCGGCCAACCCCTCTGGCTCGTTTAAGGACCGGCGTGCCGCGCTCTCCGTGCACGCCGCCCAGCAGCGCGGCTACCCTGGCGTGGTGGCGGCGACCAGCGGCAACTACGGTGCGGCAGTGGCCTCGCAGGCAGCCAAGGCGGGGCTGCGCTGCATCGTGGTGCAGGAGGCGTTTGACAGCCGCGGCCTCACCCAGCCAGAGATTGCCGAGAAAACCCGCGCCTGCGAAGCTTACGGCGCCGAGGTTCTGCGCCTGTCCGTGGGACCAGAACTGTTTTACGTGTTTCTGCGTTTGCTCAAAGACACCGGCTACTTCAATGCCTCGCTGTACACGCCGTATGCCATTCTGGGTATTGAAACCCTGGGCTATGAGCTCGCCTTGCAGGTCAAGGCGCAGGCCGACCGCTTTCCAGAGGTCGTCATCGCCACCCATGCGGGTGGGGGCAATCTCACCGGGACAGCACGCGGCTTGCGTAAAGCCGGGGCCACCGAGACACAGGTGATAGCCGCTAGCGTCGATCTATCGGGCCTGCACATGGCCTCGGACCGCGATTTTAACCGCAAGTCTTTCACCACCGGCCATACCGGGTTTTCCATGCCCTTTACCACCTGGCCCGACAGAGCCGATGTGCCGAAAAACGCCGCGCGGGCCTTGCGCTACATGGATCGCTTTGTGACTGTGACGCAAGGGGAAGTGTTTTACATTACCCAGGTGCTGGCGGAGCTTGAGGGGCTCGAACGCGGCCCGGCTGGGAATACGTCCCTGGCCGCCGCCTTTGTGCTCGCACAGCAGATGCCGGCCGAGCACATCATCGTGGTGCAGGAAACGGAATACACCGGCGCCGGCAAACACCCGCTGAGCCAGTTGAATTTCGCCACACAGATGGGCATTGCGGTACGGCGCGGTGACCCACGCGAGAGCAAGCCGGGGCACAGCATTGTGATTCCGCAGCACCCGTCGCAGCTCGCCGTGCTGGAGGTGGATATGGATCGCCTCAGAAGATCGTATCTGCGCCATGCGCTCAACGCCCTGCCCGCGGGGCTGGCGCTCACCGCGACGGACATCGCCTTTCTGGCGGACGATACCCGCTCAACGCAGGAGTATGTACAGGAGGTCATCCATGAACTTGCCGGACAGGCCTGACGATTTCACCACCCGGCGCACCCATCTGCACCACCTCGACGATACGGCCTTGCACGCCTATTTCTGGCGTCTTGTGGAGCAGATGGTCCAGCCTCTTGTGGAGGAAGCCAGGACGCATACCACACCTTCTATTGAGCGCTCCGTGCTCCTCCGCATGGGTTTTTCGAGCCTGGAGGCTAAGGGGCTGGTCACCATGATGCTGGATAAGGGCCTCCTAGGGCATGGTGCCGGCAACCTGGTGCTGCGGCTGGCACAGCGGCAAAGGACGACCGTACGCGAGGCCGGCTTGGCGTTGCTGGCCGGGCAATCTTGGGAGGAGTGCACGGCATGCGCCCATTAGACCCCCATAGCAAGATCGATCTCCTGGACGTGCTGACGGATCTGCAACACTACCGCCCCAGACGTCAGGGTTGGCACTGGCGGCAGCCCATCAGGCAGCATCACGTGGGGCCTTTTGTGCTGCAGGACACATCGCCAGATCTACGACACTCCGTCCCCTTACCCTCGGCGCAGTATTTTGGCGATATTGACCCACAGTGCGACGTGGTGCTGACCACAGAGATTGCTTCCGGGCGGTTTGAAGATGACATCCGCCGCATGCGCATGGCAGCCTGGCACGGAGCCGACCACATCATGGTGATCCGCACCGCCGGGCAATCGCATTTTGACGGCCTTATCGAAGGCACCCCGGAAGGCGTGGGTGGTGTGCCCATTACCCGTAAGCAGCTGCGGGCCACCCGCAAAGCCCTGGATGCCATTGAAGACGAGGTCGGTCGGCCGATCAATTTCCATTCCTATGTCAGCGGCATTGCCGGACCGGAAATGGCCGTGCTGTTTGCTGAAGAGGGCGTCAACGGCGCCCATCAGGATCCGCAGTACAATATCTTGTATCGCAACATTAATATGCACCGCTCCTTCGTCGATGCCGCCGAGGCGAAGACGATCATGGCCCGCGCCGGTATGCTGCAAATTGATGGCGCGCACAATGCCAATGCCAGCGCCAAGGAGGCCTGGAAGGTTATGCCGGAGTTGTTTGTGCAGCATGCCATCAATACCGCCTTCTCCACCGCGGTTGGTATGCCGAAGGGGCTCATCGCCCTGTCTACCGTCCCACCGACCGCACCCCCAGCGCCAAAGCTCTGGCTCGATCTGCCGTATGCCGTGGCGCTCCGCGAGATCTTTCAGGGCTATATATTCCGTGCCCAACAAAACACGCGCTATATTGAAGCCGACACCACGGAGGCGACCGTCACGCACGTGTTGGACACGCTGATTTCGCGTCTGACGTCCGCGGACATTCAGAGCACCATCACCCCGGACGAGGGCCGCAACGTACCCTGGCACTACAACACCATTTTTGGGGTGAACACGGCGCGCCAGACGCTCATGGGTGTAGACGGCCTGCGGGATCTGCTGACGCTCCGCAGCGCGGGCTATCTCCCCGACAAGGTGCGGGAACTCAAAGAACGCGCCGTGCTGTTTCTGGAGGAGATTGTAAGGCGGGGTGGATATTGTGCCGCGGTCGCCGAGGGACAGTTTGTCGATTCTGGCTACTTCCCGGAACGCCAGGGCGACGGCATTACCCGCGAGCCGCAGGGGGGGATTGGCGCCCAGAGCCTCATCCGGCGCGAGCCCGATTATGGTGCGCCGGTGTGCAGTCATTTTGGCCACAATAGTTATGCCGACCATGCCTGTGCCGCGTACGGTGGCTGCACCCTCTGTGATGCGTCGAAGATCCAGTACATCGACGAACTCGACGAACTCGACAATGTCCACAGGCGTCTCGTAACGCCGCTGACGGAACAGGCGGCTGGTCTGCTGCGGCCCGAGGTGGCCTGGGCCGGAGACGGGGTGGTCTGCGTCACCCTGTGTATCCCCGCCGCGCCGCGCGTGGCGGAAGCGGCGGCGCTCACAATGGCAGAAAAAATGGGGCTGCAGCACCCGGAAGTGATCAGCCGACGGCTGCTACATCCCGCCGAGGGGAGCCTGTTCGAGATCAAGGGCATCTTGCCTGACGCCATCCACATAGACGAGCTGGTGCTGCCGCAAGAGACCGAGCGGCTGCCCGAGGTGGAGATTGAGGCGTATGTGCGGGCGCAGCCTATCCACATTGTGGCGGCTACGGTCGGTGAGGATGAGCATTCAGTCGGCATGCGGGAAATCCTCGACATCAAACATGGTGGCATCGAGAAGTACGGCTTCCACTGCCACTACCTGGGCACGTCGGTGCCGATTTCCAAAGTCCTGGATGCTGCCGTAGAAACCGGGGCGCGGGCGGTGTTGATCTCGACGATCATCACGCACCATGACGTGCATAGGATCGCGATGCAGCGCCTCCATGACCTGGCGGTCGAGCGCGGCCTGCGCGCGCAGCTCCTCCTGATCGCCGGGGGAACGCAGGTGACCCATGACCTGGCCACGACCTGTGGTATGGATGCGGGTTTCGGCCGGGGCACGACCGGCCAGCACGTGGCAGCCTTTGTGGTGCACAAACTGCGCACCGCAGGCCAGGCGTAGCGGCTATGGAGCATGCCCTTCCTGGCAGAACCCAGGCCGAGGTGGTCGTTGCCGATATCGGCAGTACCCTGACCAAGCTCAGTGCCTTTGCCGGTCTTACTAGCTCTGCGGGCCCCCACACGGGCCAGGCGCCGCAATTCTTAGGGCAAGGCGTGGCACTGACCACAGTAGCTGCAGGCAATGTGGTGCTTGGCCTGCAGCAGGCCCGCCAGGCCCTGGAAGCCACCTGCGCGGTCGATACCGCTGGTGCCAGGTTGATGGCGTCGGCCTCGGCGGCTGGCGGTCTGCGCATGACGGTGCATGGCCTGACCCAGGACATGACCCTGCGGGCGGCGCGGGAAGCGTCCCTGGGCGCCGGCGCCGTCGTCACCTTCACGACGGCAGGACGCCTCAGCGCCGATGATCTGGCTGAGATCCGGCAGCGCCAACCCAACCTGATCCTCCTTGCCGGCGGTGTTGATGATGGAGAGCGCGACGTGGTGCTGGCCAATGCCCGGGCCCTGGCGGCTCTCGGCCTGGAAACGCCCATCATCTACGCTGGGAACCAGGCTGTCAGGGGCGAGGTACAACGCCTGCTGCAGAGCGCCCAGGTGCCGGTGTTTCTCGTGGACAACGTCTATCCCCGCCTCGACGAGTTGCACCTGGAGCCGGTACGGCGGCTCATCCAAGACGTCTTTGCCAGGCATATCATTACCGCCCCCGGGATGGAGCAGGTCAAGACCATGGTCACGGGCAACGTCATGCCTACCCCCGGCGCCGTCCTGCGCGCCACGGAACTGCTTGCAGAGGTGCTGGGCGATGTCCTGACCATTGATGTCGGTGGCGCTACCACGGATGTGCATTCGGTGACCGAGGGCTCGAGCGTGTACGCTAGGCTGCGCCTTGCCCCCGAACCGCACTCGAAACGCACCGTGGAGGGCGATTTGGGCGTGTATCTCAACGCCGCCCATCTTGCGGCAGCGGCGGGCGAGGCCGCGCCGGCGCCGCAGCATATTATGCCCATCCCGGCGCAGTGCGCTGCCCGCCGTATGACTGTAGATCTCACCCGCTGGGCCGTGGATATTGCCGTCTGGCGCCATGCCGGTGCACTGCGGGCGGTCTATGGGGCGTATGGGCGCCATGAACTGGTCGAAGGTCGGGATTTGACGGCCATACGCTACGTGATTGGTACGGGAGGTGCATTAACCAGGCTGGATATGGGCCAGGAGATTTTACGCCACATCAAGGCCGACCCGAGCCAGCGCAAGCTGTTACCGCCAGCCGCAGCGCGGGTGCTCGTGGATCAGCACTACATCATGGCGGCTGCTGGGGTGTTGAGCCAGTACAACCCAAAAGCAGCGACTGCACTGCTGCTGGCAAGCCTTGGCCTATCCAGGGAGGAAGCCCACCATGGCTGGACCCTACGTCACGATTGACCTGGAAAAGATCGCCCACAACGCCCGGACGCTCACGCGCTTGTGCGCGCGCTACGGCATCGCGGTCACCGGCGTCACCAAGGTCACCTGCGGTCTGCCTGAGGTAGCCCAGGCCATGCTGCGCGGCGGGGTGGTGTCCGTGGGGGAATCGCGGCTGCAGAACATCCATCGCCTGCGCGCCAGCGGTCTCAACACGTCGTACATGCTCCTGCGCATCCCGCCCCTCTCGGAAGTGGACGACGTCGTGGCCGCGGTGGACATCAGTTTGAATTCCGAGGTCACGGTGATTGCCGCCCTGTCCGCTGCCGCCTGCCGCCGCGGTCTGGTGCATGCCATTCTCATCATGGTGGACCTGGGAGACTTGCGCGAAGGGGTCTGGCCAGCGGATCTCCTGCCGTTTGTGCGGGACATTATTGCGCTCCCTGGCATTCGGATCGTTGGTCTGGGGACGAACCTGAGCTGCTATGGTGGTGTTATGCCGTCAGAGGACAACATGCTGCAGCTGGTCGACTACGCCCGGCAGATCGAGTGCACCTTTGGTCTGCTCCTGCAGTACATTTCTGGTGGTAATTCCAGCGCCCTGCCGCTCATTGCCGCAGGAAAAATGCCCAGCCGGGTGAACCACATGCGCATGGGTGAAGGGATACTCCTGGGCCGCGAAACGATCCATCGCACTGCCTGGCCCGACACGTTTCAGGATGCCTTTTGCTTGTATGCCGAAGTCATCGAACACAAAACGAAACCTTCTGTGCCCATCGGGGAAACGGGAGAGGACGCCTTTGGCTGTAAACCCACCTTTGCCGATCACGGCCAGCGCGTCCGTGCCATTCTCGATATTGGGCGCGAAGACGTGGACGTGGCAGGTTTACAGCCGCTGGATGGACGCCTCACCATCCTCGGTGCATCGAGTGATCACCTGCTGGTCGACGTCACCGCAGCCGCAGGAGCGATCCAGGTGGGGGATGAGCTGGCCTTCTCACTCAATTACAGCGCGCTGCTCGCCACCATGACCTCCCCGTACGTGGCCAAACGTCCCCTGCCGGCCATGACCATACCCTGTCCTGGGCGCGTCGTGGGGAGCTGAGCTCCAAGAGGCATGAGGAGGAGAGAGCGTGGAGTATCGGACGAGTCATCTGACCCAGGTGTTGATCCATCTTGAGCATCTCACCCACAATATGCGTGTGCTCCAAGCCCTCGTCGGCCAGCGACTGCTCTGGCCGGTGCTCAAAGCCAACGCCTATGGCCATGGCGCTGACATGATTGGCCGCCATCTCGTCCATCTGGGCTACACGCACCTGTGCGTCGCCCATGTCGCAGAAGCCATGGCGTTGGTGGAAGCCGGTGTCCAGGCCACGATCATGGTGCTGTCGGCCACGCTGCCGACACACAGTGAGTATTTCGTGGCGTATGGCTTCGAGCCCGTGGTCTGCACCATCGAGATGGTCGAGAGCTTGGCGCGCGCGGCTGCCAAGACTGGCCGACGGATTGCGGTGCACCTCAAAGTAGACACTGGCATGGGCCGTATCGGCATTCAGCCTGAGGACGTCACGGCCTTTCTCGACCGCTGTCATGCTTTTCCTACTGTATGGGTCAAGGGCCTCATGAGTCATTTCGCCTGTGCCCATGAGGCAGACAAAGCGTTTTCCCACCACCAGATCGAGATATGTCGCCAGGTTCAGGCCACGTCACGCGGCTACGGCATCGCCGTGTATCACTGGGCCAATAGCGCCGCGATCTTTGATCTCCCGGAGGCGTATGGTGATGCCGCCCGTCCGGGGATAGCCATCTACGGCCTCAAGCCATCCCATACGCTCTGGAATCACCGCGTCCATGAGCTCAAGCCGGTGCTGGAGTGGCAAACGCGCATCACCTATCTCAAGGAAGTACCTGCTGGGACCGGTCTCAGTTATGGGCATACGTTTCACACCGTGCAGCCCTCCGTCATCGCGACGATACCACTGGGGTATGGCGATGGTCTCAGCCAGCGCTGTTCCAATACGCTGGAGCTCCTGGTGCACGGGCGGCGCTGTCGGCAGGTTGGACAAATCTGCATGGATCAATGTTTGCTGGATGTCACACCCGTGTGTGATCAGGTCAAGGTCGGTGATGAGGTGGTCATTATTGGCCGGCAAGGACACGAGGAAGTCACGGCTGATGCACTCGCTGCACAGCTTGGAACGATCAATTACGAAATTGTGACTCATATTGCGCAGCGTGTGCCACGCATTGCCGTTGGCAGTGCCCTGTGAGCCGCCCTCATTGCTGCATGGCTTGGAGGTAGGCGATGAGGAGCCGGAGATGGCTTTGGACCACGGCCGCACCGATCAGATCTGTGCCCACAATTTCCCCAAAGCGCTCGCCTGACAGCAAGCCGGGCAAGGGGGCTCCGCCTTCGGGCGGCAGGGGAATGGGCCCGTGGGCCGGGAGGCCCAGCTCCACGAGATACCCAGTGATACATCTGCTGTTCTATGGTATCATCGCTCTATGCTACGGACTGTATGTGTGATGCTTACACCCACACACTCCCACGCTGCGATGCACGCTGACACGCCAGTTCCAACAGCAAGGCACGCCGTCGGCCAAACGACATGTGCGGCATCGGCGTGGGCAACACACGAGGTTCCACACGAACTGCGACCATGCGCTACGTACGCAGATGGCCCAGCCCTATGCGCCTGGCACCACGATGGTGCTGGCACATCTCACCGCTATCCGCCGGCGCACGCCGATCAAGCGCCACATGGAGACCTCGCGCCGTGTGCCCAGTTGGGCCTGGGCTCCGGTCTGCGCGTGTATCGCGTCCCAGGCCGCAGCACGGGGCTGTATGGTGGTCGCGGTCGATCCGCGCCATACCTCGAAGACAGGTTCCTGCGGCGGGCACACGACGCGCCACACCCACTGTTCGCGTAGTCGCTTCGTATACCGTGCCTGTGGCTGCGCGCTGCATGCCGGCCTCCATGCGGCCAACACTCTCGCGGCCACGTACCATGCCAGCCTCGGGACATCTGGGACTGGCGGGCGCTCTGGCAACGCGCCTAGCTTTGCGGGTGGTTGTCCGACCTCTGGAGGGGCCGCGCGCAACGCCAGCAACACGCCGCCTGCTTGCGCTGGCGGTCGTTGACACCGCTCTTCACCAGGAAAGGGATCCCGATCATGCGCATGAGCCGGTTATTTAGCCAGACACTGCGTGATGTGCCGGCGGAGGCCGAGCTGCCAAGCCATCAGCTGTTGCTGCGTGCCGGTCTCGTGAGGCCACTGGCCGCTGGCATTTATAGTTATCTGCCACTTGGACGGCGGGCCTTGACGAAAATCGAAAACATCATCCGCACCGAGATGGAGGCGATTGGTGGCCAGGAAATCACCATGCCGGTCGTGCATCCCGCCGATATCTGGCAGAAGACTGGGCGCTGGTACCAGGTTGGGGCTGAAATGGCGCGCTTCAAAGATCGGGCACAGCGCGATATGGTGCTGGGGATGACGCATGAAGAGGTCGTCGCTGACCTGGTGCGGCAGGAGATTCGCTCGTATCGCCAACTGCCCTGCCTGCTGTACCAAATGCAGACCAAATTCCGTGATGAGCCGCGGGCCCGCGGTGGCTTGATTCGGGTGCGCGAATTTACCATGAAGGACAGTTATAGCCTGGATGCCGACTGGGAAGGGTTAGATGTCCAGTACCGGGCGCATTATCAGGCCTACTTCAACATTTTTCAGCGCTGCCATCTCCCTGTCATTGCGGTACAGTCGGACGTCGGCATGATGGGTGGCCAGATGGCGCATGAATACATGTATCTGTCGTCGATTGGTGAGGATACGCTGATGCTGTGCGACGCCTGCGGCTACGCGGCCAATCGTCAGGTGGCCCAGGTGCGCAAACCCGCTCCCGCCCCGGAAGCTGCGCTGCCCATGGAACAGATCGCCACCCCTGGCACGTCCACCATCGACGACCTCGCCGCCTTGCTCGGTGTGTCCACCAGCCAGACGGCCAAAGCCGTATTTTTTATGGCCACAGTGGCTGATCCTACTGACGCCAAGGCCACCCGTGAACAATTCGTCTTTGCGGTGGTGCGCGGGGATACCGACCTCAATGAAACCAAGCTCATCAATGCCATTGCCGCCCGTGATTTGCGGCCCGCGCACGAGGACGAAATTCGTGCCGTGGGCGCTGTGCCGGGGTACGCCTCGCCTATTGGGCTGCGCCAGGAGCCCATGCTGGTCATTGTCGATGATCTCATTCCGCAGTCGCCAAATCTGATCGCTGGGGCGAATATCGTCGGCTATCACCTGCGGCATACGAACTATGGCCGCGATTATCAGGCCGCCATGGTGCACGACATTGTCGCAGCGCACGATGGTGACGGCTGTCCGCAGTGCGGCGCCGTGTTGCGGATCTCGCGTGGGGTGGAAGTCGGCAACATCTTTAAGCTCGGCACGCGTTATACCGAGGCGCTGGGTGGGACATATCTCGACCGTGATGGCGCCATCAAACCGGTCATCATGGGCTGCTATGGCATTGGCAGCGGTCGTCTGCTGTCTTGCATCATCGAAGAGCACCACGATGAGCACGGCATCTGCTTTCCGATGCCTGTGGCGCCATACCAGGTCTACTGCGTCGCGCTGACGCAACGTGCCCCGGAGGTGACGGAGATTGCCGAGCGGCTGTACCGTGAGGCGTGGGCGGCGGGGATTGAGATGCTCCTGGATGACCGCGAGGCGACGCCAGGGGTCAAACTCAATGATGCCGACTTGCTAGGTTTGCCGCTGCGCTTAACTATCGGTCCGCGCTCGCTCAAAGCCGGTGGGGCAGAATTGAAACCACGCGGCGCCAGTGAGGCGGTTATCGTTCCAGTGGAGCAGATTATCTCGACGCTACAGGCCGAAATCGCTCGCCTGCTGGTGGAGAGTCAGCAGCGCGTCAGTCTTATACCTTTTCCTGTCTGAGGTACGTGACGAGGAGGGGGTAGGCCCCTCTCGTCACGCTCTCCATCATCCTATGGTTCCAACTGCTTCGTCGTGCTGCCTTTGGCCGTCAAGGTAATGTGCGAGAAGTCCGAATGCTGCGTGGCACCGTGCCAGTGGTGCTCTTCGGCGGAGATGTGCACCACATCGCCCACCGAGATTTCCTGCTGTTCCGTTGGCGTGGCGATGATGCCGGTGCCCGCGGTCACAAACAGCACCTGATCGCTGCTATGGGTGTGCATTTTATTGCGCACGCCAGCAGGAAAATTCACGATACCGAGATTAAACACCGGGCTCATCTCAGGCGTTAGAATCGGCTGACGGCTCACTTCACCTGTGAACAGCGGGCTCGTCGCGGGTTCAGCTGGCACTTCATTGGGTTTGATAATCTTCATGGTGTGTTCCTTCTGGGTAACTCGTCGCCCTGCTATGGCATAAAAATCTGGCGCGCCGCACACCGCGCTGGCGCTCCCTGCCCATGGTTGTACCAAATTCCAACGCCTTTGTACACTAGCAGAACCACATCCCGGACGCCAGACCGGCGACGAGACCTGTCGAGAGCGTCTGAGCGCCACCCCAACAGCGCAGAAGGCTGCGAGGGGCGCACATGCCGGAAGCCAATCTCGTGACTACTCCCCGGGATGAACGCCGGAGCTCCGAGGGACAAGTCCCAGAGCCTGTCGTCCCAGGCTCAAGATATGGCCGGCGCCGTTATGGTCGCGGCATTGCCTCGACCTAAGTCTACAATGAAGTAAATATGAATATGGGGCGACAGACAACGACTATCGCCGGGTTCTCTCCCGCCCTGGGCCTTGGCCAGAAGACTGGCCAAACGCCTTATATCCCCGCCCTAAACGGCGGGGTTTTACGGTATCATTGATGGCTGGCCATCAATGACCAACTGCACTCGCTGGTGCGCGCCCACGCCAAGCCTCAAGCACCGTTGAGCGTTGTCCGTCCCCACAGCCTGACGAGCCCACACCATAAGCCATGCCCAGGGGCACGACGCGTTTCACACCAAGACCGCCTTGCCGATCACCTGGCGTGTCTGCACCAGCGTGAGTGCCGCCGCCGCCTGGGCCAGGGGCAGACGATGCGAGACGTGCGGCGTAATGCGCTCGGCCGCCAGCCATCCTATGAGCACGGCCAGATTACGCCGCTCCCAGGCAGGATCCAGACGACCCAGGGCGCCAATGGTGAGGCCAATTGCCTCAGCATCCTTGATGAGCAGGTGGTTGGTCTTCGCGAGCGCGGCGCGCCCACTGGTGAAGCCAATGATCAGCAGACGGCCAAAGGGGGCGATGCAGCGCATGGATTCATCAAACACGTCTCCGCCCACCGGATCATAGATGACGTCAGCCCCGCGGTCGCCAGTCAGGGCTTTCACCTGTTCTCGAAAGCCGTGTGTGTAGTTGATCACATGATCGGCACCCATCTGCTGACACACGGCGAGTTTCTCGGCGGTGCTGGCCGTGGCAATGATCGTCGCCCCCAGGAGCTTGCCGACATCGACCGCGGCGAGGCCCACCCCGCCAGCGGCGCCGTGGATCAGCAACACCTCGCCCGCCTTGAGACGGCCACGTTGGAGGGCATAATACGCCGTGCAATAGCTGGACCGGAAGGCCGCAGCAGTCTCAAAACTGACGGTGTCTGGTAAGGGCACCACGTGCGAGGCGGCCACAACCACCTCCTCGGCAAAACCACCGGGGACGAGCACACGGTCTCCGGGCTGCACGTGCTCCACGCCGGGCCCCGTGTCCGTGACGATGCCGGCCGCTTCACTCCCTGGGATAAAAGGCACAGCACGTTTGACCTGATATTGCCCGGCAATCTGTAGCACATCGACGTAACTAACGCCGCGTGCCTGCAATGCGACTTTGACCTCTCCCACGCCCGGTATGGGGGAAGGCATGTCGCGCAGTATCAGCGCTTCAGGTCCGCCGTATTGTTCACACATGATGGCACGCATAGATAGATCCTTTACTGCGCCAGTAATTGCCTGGCCTTGTCCTGCGTTCGACTGTCGGCGATGGCGCGTGCCGGACGGCGTGGCATGTGGAGAATCTCGCGTAACTGTTGTCGGCTCGCCTCGTGTTGGTCGGCCTCACGATAGGCGCGTGCCAGGGAAAGTTTGAGCGCCAGGTTCTGGGGCGCCACGCGCACACCCTGTTCCAGATAGGCTAAGGCGCGCTTGCGACTACCGCCCAAGACGCCTGGCAATTGCCGTGCCAGCTCTCCCAAGGCGCGGTAGGCACTCCCCTGTTCATAGTCCGCCTGCAAACGTAGGGCCGTCTCCATCTCGGTCCGCACCTGCTGTACCATTGCCAGAGCCTGCACGAGCCCTTTGACGCTGCTCAAGCCCCCATAATTGGCACCCAGCCAGAAATGGCCCTCAACGCCCTCGGGCTGCTGTGCCACAGCCTGCTGTCCCCACTGTATCCCACGCTCGAACGAGGCCACCTTGGCACGCTCCTCAGCCTCATCACCGACATGATACGCGGCCCGCGTGGCCCGCCAGAGGGCCTGATAACTCTGCGGCTCACGTGCTAAGACGCGCTCCAGGAGGGTGAGGGCCTGCTGATCCCGCGCGTGATCTTCGCCATACGAAAACAGCGCGTCCGCCGCCTCAAGGGAAGCGCGGCTGGACGGCGCAGCCCCCACCGCTCTTTCGAGGCGTAGGGCCACAAGTGGGAGGAGGGACAGTAGCAGAAACACCAGGAGGCGTATGGGCATAACAACATCGTTTCTACACAGAGAAGAAGTCTTGGCGGGGAAGAGCCCACCAAGACCATGGTGCATACCCCTTGGCGGGTGATGGCCACGCGGCCATCACTGCACCTTGATGGTGATCTCACCCACTTCGTCCACGCCGCCGTGGAGCACATCCCCAGGCACGGTCGGGCCCACCCCGGCAGGCGTGCCCGAGTAAATCAGATCCCCAGGAGCCAGGGTAAACAGGCTGGAGAGGTAGGAGATAATCTCCGGCACCTTCCAGATCAGCTGATTCAGGTCGCCCTTCTGCCGCAAGTTGCCATTCACCCGAAGCCACACGGCTCCGCGGTCAGGATGCCCAGTATGGCTCGCAGGGACGATCTCGCTACACGGCGACGCGTACTCAAACGCTTTGCCCACTTCCCAGGGGCGTCCCATCTTCTTGGCCTCTTCTTGCAAATCACGGCGGGTCATGTCGATGCCGACCGCATAGCCAAACACGTGATCCAGCGCGTGCGCGACCGGGATGTCTTTGCCGCCGCTGCTCAGGGCGACGACCATCTCAATTTCAAAATGCACATCATGCGACTGGCTGGGATACGGAAACACCCCGCCGTCTCGCACGATGGTGTCGGGGTTTTTCTGGAAAAAGAACGGTGGCTCGCGGTCAGGATCATGCCCCATTTCGATGGCATGGGCGGCGTAGTTGCGCCCCACACAGTAGATACGGTGTATGGGAAAGACCTCCGTGGTGCCTTGCACGGGGACTGTTGGCACGGCGGGTGGCTGAATGACGTATGACATGGTTGTCTCCTACTTTCTTGTACATGCAGCCACTAGAGGACGTCCTGCCAGTGGCAATACGCGGGTTTTGATCGAAACCTTCGTACAACCCCTGGATGTATCCATGGGGAGAGAAGGCGGGGACTGCGTCAACAGGCCCAGCGTTGCACTTTCTTGTCGAGGCCGCTACACTCTCTGACGAGATTGGGACAACAATATCTGGGACTTGTCCCAAGAAGCCTTCGGCTTGGGCCGTGGGGAATTGTCACACAGGAAGGCAGGGCATCTTGCAACGCAAAGACGGCCCACCCTCCTGGCATCCTAGGGGCGCACACGCTATTATACACCCTCGCACGATGCGCCCCTAACATCACAAAGTGGAATAGGGCCTATGCAGCCACATGTATTTGCTGGAAACCCCCTGGACCGTGGTGACACGCAGCGCCGTGACCAGGCCTGGCTCGATGCGCAAGTCGTCAATGCACAGAGTCGTTTCCTACCGCTCTGGCAGCTCAATGTGCTCATCCAGACCGAGCCGGAAACACGCCTCGGGTGGCTCAGTCCCGCGGCTCTGGCCCACCTACAGCTTCCCGTGCCGCCGGTATTCCTCGGTCTCGAGGACGGGGTGGCCCACTTTGCCATTGACGTGTCGCACCTGGAAGACCCCCGCGAGCCCCTGCGTCTCGACGCCACCTGGCGTTTTGAGGATTCTCGGGCGGCGGCCACCTGCCTGAATACCCCCGAAGCTGGGATTTTGGCCCAGAGCCGGTCGCAGCTTGATTGGCACAAGCGCCACCGCTTTTGCAGCGTCTGTGGGCAACCGACGCAGCAAAGCCGAGGCGGCCAGGTGCGCAAGTGCGCGGCGTGTAAGGCGGAGCATTTCCCTCGCACTGACCCGGTGGCCATTATGGTGGTGACGGATGGCGCGCGCTGCTTGCTGGGACAGAGTCGGGGACGCTTGTCCCGCACCGGCACGTATTCGGCCCTCGCCGGGTTTATGGATCAGGGCGAGTGTCTTGAAGAGGCCGTACGCCGCGAAGTCATGGAAGAGGCGGGTATCAAGGTTGGCGCAGTGCACTATCATTCCTCCCAACCCTGGCCCTTTCCGTCGTCGCTGATGATCGGGTGCCATGGCCGTGCCTTGACCACCGACATCCATATCGATAACGAAGAAATGACGGATGTGCGCTGGTTCTCGCGGGCTGAGGTGCTATCGGCCCTCCGCGGCGACCATCCCGAGCTCCGTGTGCCTGCCCCCATTGCCATCGCCCACCATCTCATTAAAGCCTGGGCCGAGGATCAAGTCCGCTGGGAGTAGCGACGCCAGAGAGTCAGTGGAGCGGGGCCGGCCTGCGATACTCCCGCTCCGCCTCCAGGCCACACGTCATCATCCGCATCAAAATAACTCCAGTTGTCGTCGTGCCTCGCCCCCTTGCTGGCTAGGGAGCACATACCCGTGGGCGGCGGCCCAGGCGGGATCCGGCCCGGCCCAGCCAAAACGTCGCAGATTGGTCACCTCTTTGGTGTCGAAATGCACGCCTTCGCGTTCCAGGAGGGACTGCTGGTGTGGTCCCGTGCTCACTTTGCCTTGGGCGTTTATCACCCGATGCCAGGGCACCGGGGGCTCGGCAGGCGTCGCACGCAGGGCCGCCATGGCCTCACCAACGTGTTGCGCCGTGACGGGCGGCCCCATAAGTGCGGCAATCTGTCCGTAGGTGGCCACTTCGCCCAGCGGAATGAGCCGGACCAGCGCATAAATGTCAGCATAGAGAGGACTGGACATCAGACCCATCCACAGCAAGAAGTTAACGTCTGCCTCAGGCGTGCGGGAGCGCCAGCGCGCTGTCTGACGGCGCCTCGATGTGCCCGTTCGCCATGAGTTCCGGGTACCATTTATGGCACAATTGCAGAAACGCGCGCTCATATTCGGCGAGCGGCGTGGCCTTCACGTGCGCCACGACCCACTGCCGTTTGACCCCACCCCGCCCAAGGGGGAGAGCTTTCAGCGTGCCGGCATGGACATCCTCACGGATCACCCACCGTGGGAGCAGCGCCACGCCAAGACCGACCTTCACCATCTCCATCACGGCTGCGCCATGCCAGACTTCCATGGTTTCGTGAATGCTCACGCCACGTTTGTGGAGCTCACGTTGAATCAGCTGAAAGGTCTCGCTCGCATGGTTGTAGGTAATCAGCACTTGCGTGGCGAGGTCTGACCACTGCACATGCCGGCGGCGTGCCCAGGCATGCTGCGGAGCCACAATGACCACGAGCTCGTCTTTACACAACGGCTCCACGTACAACCCATCCGTATTTTGGGGCAGCACAAAGATGCCGACGTCCAGCGAGCCCCCCAGCAAGCCCTGCACCGCTTGATCGGTGTACGCGGCATCGACGAACAGCTCGATGTGGGGATAGGTGGTACAAAATTCGCGCAGGATATGGGGCAAAATCTGGTAACAACTGTAACTCGCCGCACTCACCCGCAGCCGGCCATGCCCAGGCTCGCGCAGGGTGGTAATCGCTTCACGAGCGGCCTGGAGCTGCTCCAGCACCGCGGTGGCGTATGGTAACAAGACCTCCCCACTTTGTGTGAGCACCACCCGCTTCCCGAGGCGCGCAAACACTTGAGTTTCTAACTGCGTCTCTAAGCTCTTAATTTGATGGCTCAATGCAGACTGTGTAAGATGTAACTCGCGGGCCGAGTTAGTAAAACTACCGGTTTTGACAATAGTAATAAACGCCAGCAACTGCCTGGTGTCCAAGATCTCCATGTGCGGCTCCCTACCAGTACGTTTTTTGATGAGCACGATACAAGCAACGCATAGTACATTTCTTCATCATAGGCATGTCGGCAATCGATAGTACATTCCTTCATTGCTTGCATGAAATCAATGCGTTTTTACTCTTGGAAAACCTGAGTTACACTATAGCTCAAGTGCAAGGCAGTCAGATGAACTTTGCATGAAATGCCTAAGAAAGTTGTGAGAAAAATGTGCAAGACCACATCTTGTCTCACTAGACAAGATACGGATACACGAGAAGGATGCCGATCATGCCGTACGTTGATGATATAACCGAAGAAACCGTGACTGAAGATGTGTGGCAAGACGCCGAATATGGTCGCCACGTCGTGCCCGTTTCCCCCGTCACTGCTGAGGGGCGAATCACTGGCTTTTTGAACTCGCTGGTGGCTTCGATGGCCTTGCTGCGGCGTTCGACACGCCCCACGTACCAGCCACTGTCTGCCAGTTCTGCCGCAGATCTCTTGGCCCAAAATTATCCCCATCTCTACATCCGTGTGATGTGTGGCTAAGGCCAGCGCAGCGGTGAGAAACATGCGGAAGCCTGCACCTCATGAGGCTTCCGCCTCACCGTGTCCATGCCTTGTCCTCGGTGCTGCCTTGCCCCTTCCGTGTCACTGCGACGCCTTTGCCCGATTGCGTCTGCGGTTGACAGCCTTCTAGCGCCATGTTTTAATCCCGTCTCCTAGGAGAGCATGGGGCATGCCCCACTGCTCAGCGCATGTCCAGGGGAGATGAGCATGGCATCACGACTGCTAGAGTCCGTCTCAAGACGCACGTTCCTGCAAAGTACTGCTGCCCTCTCTGCTGGTCTGACGACAGCTCTCCTCGTCCCTCGTCCAGGGTACGCCCAGCCAAAAACGCTTAAAATCCTCCAATGGAATCATTCCATCCCAGGGTACGATAAATGGTTTAGCGACACCTATGTGAAAGCCTGGGGCGACAAATACAATACCCAGGTCATTGTCGATACTATTGGTCTGGCCGGCCTGAACAGCCGTGCGGCAGCGGAAGTCTCCGCCCAAAAGGGGCATGACCTCTTGATGTTCCTCTGGCCCCCGCCGATGTACGAGGACCACGTGATCGACCATCGCGAGATTTATGAGGAATGCCAGCGCAAGCATGGCAAACCTATCGACCTCGCCATCAAAAGCACGTATAACCCCAAGACGAAGAAATACTACGGTTTTTCTGACAGCTATATGCCCGACGTGATTCATTATCGCCGTGACCTCTGGGACGATGTCGGCCTGTATCCTGATTCGTGGGACGACATCCGCAACGGCGGCAAGAAAATCAAACAAAAGCACAACATCCCCGTCGGCATTGGCTTGGCGTCAGAGATTGACACCAATATGGCCATGCGGGCTATTCTCTATACGTTTGGTGCTTCCGAACAAGATGCCGCAGGCAATCCGGCCCTGAAATCCAAAGAGACACTGGAGGCCCTCAAGTTTATCAAAGCCCTCTACGAAGACACCATGACCGATGAAGTCTTCACCTGGGATGTTTCCTCCAACAATCGCTTGATGCTGGCGGGGACGGGCTCGTTGGCCCTCAACGCCATCTCCATCACGCGTGAAGGGGAGAAGCAGAAGCTGCCTGTCGCCGAGAACCTCTGGCTCGCCAAGGCGGCGAAAGGGCCAGTGCGGCGCATAGGGCTCGAGCATGTCATGGATGTCTATGTCATCTGGAAGTTTGCCGATAATATCGAGGGTGCCAAACAATTTCTGGTGGATTATATTGACAATTTCAAGCAAGCGTTTTTAGCCAGTGAGTATTATAACTTCCCATGCTTTCCCCAGACCGTGCCAGAGTTGAAAGATCTTCTTGCGTATGACCCGCAGAGCAAGCCCACAGACAAATATAAAATTTTGGAAGACAGCGAGGCCTGGGTCACCAATATCGGCTACCCAGGTTATGCCAACGTGGCCATCGACGAAATTTTTAGCACCTGGGTCATTTCGAGCATGGGTGCGCTGGTGGCTTCGGGCAAGTTGTCACCAGAAGACGCCATGAATCAAGCCGACCATGAAGTAAAGCGTATCTTTAAAAAATGGAAAGACAAGGGGAAAATATAGCGCAGGGTAGTCAGCACCCCGCCTGCGGCGGCCTGTCCCACCCACTGCTGCTGACCATCCTGTGGTCAACAGCCTCGGCAGCCTCACTCTCTCCACCGCACGCACAGGGCTGCCTCGCGTCCACGCCTGGGCGCTGCACAGTCTGCACCAATTTTGACAGTGACGAGCGAGACCTGTATGCTGCCGCTGACGATAGATTGCTCTTGCGCTGCTCCTTACGCTTGGGCGAGCGGGAGCCGTGTGTGCATGCATACCTGTGTCTTCTTGCCAAGAGAGGTACAAAGGCGAAGGTACACGCATGGGCTGTTGATGAGGATGGAAAAGTCATGCAGGGCACACAAAGCAATGTGACTGGAAAGCAGCAATCCCGCCTATTAAACCATGGATTACCTCTCCTACCAGTCCGTGACATTGTTATCTTTCCATATATGGTGGTGCCCCTACCAGTCGGCCGTGATGCTTCGATCCGAGCCGTCGAGAGTGCTTTCAATGCCGACCGTCAGCTGATCCTGGTAACGCAACGCCAAGGCACGGTCGAAGAGCCTGAGCCGGATGATGTGTATACCGTGGGCACCGTGTCCTCGATTCTCCGCCTGTTTAAGATGCCAGATGGACGTCTCAAGCTCCTGGTGCAAGGGCACCACAAAGTCCGCATCCTGGCCTATATGCAACTGCAGCCCTTCTGGTGTGTGCGCTATGCCCCGCTGGAAGAAACCAGTACGGTGGTCGTCTCCGCCTTGGAATTGCAGGCGCTGACGCAGCATACGCGGGCGCAACTTGAACAGCTCCTCGCCATGGAAAAGCTCATTCCCCCTGATGTGCTCATTTTGGCGGACAAACTGCAAGCCCCCGGGCGCTTGGCCGATATGATTGTGGCCAATCTGGGTCTGAGCGTCGAGGAAGCGCAAACCTTGCTCGAAATGCCCGATCCGATCCGCCGCTTGCGCCGCACCGGAGAATTGTTGCATAAAGAGCTGGAAATGATGGCGATGCAGCGCCGTATTCAGTCCGAGGTGCAAGAGGAAATCAGTAAGACCCAGCACGAGTATTTTCTGCGCGAGCAACTCAAGGCCATCCAAAAAGAGTTGGGCGAGATGGATGTGCCGGCGGCGGACATCTTGATTCTCAAGGAACGCCTGGAGACACTGAGCCTGCCGACGACCGTCGAGCAGGAGTGTCGTAAGCAACTGACACGCCTCGAACGTTTGCACCCTGAGGCCGCTGAAGCGAGCATGGTGCGCACCTACCTCGAGTGGCTGATCGAATTACCCTGGCGGGTGATGACCACGGACCACCTCGACTTGCACGAAGCCCGTCGGGTGCTAGATGAAGGCCACTATGGCCTGGAGCACGTCAAGGAACGCATTCTCGAATACCTCGGAGTCTGCAAGCTCAAGCAACAGATGAAAGGGCCGATTCTGTGCTTTGTGGGGCCGCCCGGCGTGGGCAAAACCTCCCTGGGGCAATCCATTGCACGGGCCTTAGGGCGGAAATGTGTCCGCCTCTCGCTTGGGGGTATCCGGGACGAAGCCGAAATCCGCGGGCATCGGCGCACGTATGTGGGGGCCTTGCCCGGTCGTATCGTGCAAAGCATCCACCAGGCGGGTTCGGCCAACCCTGTCTTCATGCTCGATGAGGTCGACAAGCTCGGCGCGGATTTCCGGGGTGACCCGGCCGCGGCACTCCTGGAAGTGCTTGATCCAGCACAAAATGATACCTTTAGCGATCATTACCTCGGCATGCCCTTTGATTTGTCGCGCGTCATGTTTCTCGCCACCGCGAACCTGGCCGATCCCATTCCCGGCGCCTTGCGGGACCGCATGGAGATTATCACCCTGGCCGGCTATGCGGAGGACGAGAAGCGCCACATTGCCCGGCGCTATCTTTTGCCACGCCAACTGCACGAACATGGCCTGGTGTCCCCGCATCTGCATCTGTCGGACGCGGCGCTGGCCCACATCATCACGGCCTATACCCGTGAGGCGGGGGTGCGGAATCTCGAACGCGAACTCGCCACCATCTGTCGTAAAATTGCCCGCCAAGTAGCCGAGGGGCACGAACGGACGTTCCACGTCCACGCGGGCAACGTGCAGCGGTCTCTTGGCACGCGCAAGTATTCCTCCGAAGTCGAGCAGCAGCACGACGAGGTGGGCGTGGCCACCAGTCTGGCCTGGACGGAGTCCGGCGGCGTAATCATGCACGCCGAGGCGACCATGATGGATGGCACGGGCCAGTTGTTACTCACCGGCTCTCTGGGTGAAGTCATGAAAGAATCGGCCCAAGCCGCCCTGAGTTATACGCGGGCGCGGGCGCAGGTGTTTGGCATTGCCCCGACTGTCTTTCGGGAGTGCGATTTGCATATTCATGTCCCGGCGGGCGCGATTCCTAAAGACGGCCCCTCCGCCGGGATTACCCTGGCGGTGGCGCTCATTTCCGTCCTCACGGCCAGGCCCGTCTTACATACCGTGGCCATGAGCGGCGAAATCACCCTCCGCGGCCAGGTCTTGCCCGTCGGCGGCGTGCGCGAGAAAATTTTGGCGGCCAAACGCGCCGGGGTACAATGTGTCGTGCTGCCCGAAGGCAACCGCCAGGATGTCACGGATATGCCACCGAAACTCCGCCGTGGCCTGCGTTTCGTGTTCGCCGCGACGATGGATGACGTCCTGGCTGTCGCGTTGACACCGCCACGCCACTGAGAGGTTGTCGATACCAAAATCCACAGACAGCAGCCGCGCTCTCGACTCTGGGGACTGGCGCGGAGGTCGTACCCGAACCGCGCGGATGCCACGCGAGCTGGTCTCAAGAACGCGAGCGTGCCTCCTCGCATGGCCGCTGACGCACACGTATCCATTCAGGAGAGTATTCACATGGCTATCAGGGTTGGAAGACACGGCGCTGTGAGCGCTGTCGTAGTCGTCTTGGCCTCGCTTCTCGCCGGCAGCCTGGCGCTGACCCAGGCCGCGACGATCTTGTATGACGGGACGCTCGGCACGCTGCCGAGCAGTCAGGGCTGGACGTTTGCTGGCGCTGGCTCCGCGACACAAGCGCTCAGCGGCGGTGCCGTAGTCCTCGACACGACCGCATTCAACGCCAGTCAGTTCGGGTATGGACGGAATGATCAGCTGCTTGACAGCGCCGTCGGCGTGCAGCTGTCGTTCGCGGTGCAACTGCTGAGTGAAAGCCACGCCACGCCGGACCGCGCGGGTTTCAGCGTCCTCATGCTTGACGCGGCGCACCGCGGCGTCGAACTCGGCTTCTGGAGCGATCGGATTTTTGCCCAAAACGTCGGTTTTACGCACGGGGAAGAACTGTTGCGCGATACCAGCGTGATGCTATCCTACCAGCTGTTACTGGCTGGACCGACGTATCAGCTGACGGTGAGCGATGGTCTCGTCACCTCCGTGCTCAACGGAGCGTTGCGCGACTACTCCGTGGCTCCCGGGACACCGGCCCCCTACTTCGTCAATAACGCGTTGTTCTTCGGCGATGATACAAGCTCGGCCCGGGCGAGGTTTGCGCTCGCCTCCGTCAGCGTCAGCGAGGTGCCAGAGCCAAGTGCCGCCGCTTTGCTCCTGGGGGGATTGGGCGTGCTGATCGGCTGGCGCTGCTCCAGCAGGAAGCGCCCCGCCCGTGGTGTCACCGGGAAGCCATCGTAGAGTCGGTTCCAGTCACACAGACGAGCCGAGAGAGCGCCTCTCGGGTTAGGCGCTTAGCCACGACAGGCCATCAAGGCGGGTTGAAAGGTAGGCAGATGGTACAGAGCCCGTGCAAAACACGCCTGCGCCTGGGTTTCATCGCCCGTGGTGCGATAACCCATGCCCAGACACAATTGCGCTTGGGCCAGGAGGGCGGGCTGGGAGGCTGGCACGCTCTCGATGACGCGGTGCAGATGCTGCATGCCTGGCGTTGGGGTGCCGCCATTGCGGTACGCGAGCATAACGAGAAAGCGGCCCATGGCGAGATGGGCCGGGCCATCGTCTGGGGCGAGGGTCAACGCGTGTTCCAGGGCCTGACGCGCTTCGACGAAAAAATCGCCTTTTTCAAGCACGCTGGCGACACCGCGAGCGCCGTGGACGAGACACTCCGCCAGCAGCAGCCAGGCCGCCGGGTCCGTGGGAGCCCACGCTGTCGCACGGCGCGCCACCAAGAGGGCATTGCCCATATCGCCCCCTTCCTCGCATTCCCGCACCACCTCCCGAAACGCCTGCAGATCCGACAAGGACGCCGACGCGGTGTGCACCCACACCGGATCGCCTACCGGCAACGCCGATGGCTTGTCATGTTGCCAGCCGAGCTCACCCTGGGGGTCGTCGACGAGACCGCGATACACCCGCAGGATGGCGTAGCGTGGTGTCCCCCACACGACCGGAATCGTCGTAATCCAGGCGGGCAACTGCGGCTCGAGATCCGCCAGGAGCGCCAGCAAGGGCATGCCACGGGCCACCCGCTGGCCCACTTCGTCCAGGAAATAGCGCTCTAGACGTTTGAGCAACGCCAGCTCCTCGGCATGGGCCACCGGACCATGGCCAGGGAGGATATGCTGCGGCTGGAGGCGTTCCAGGGCGCTGAGCGTGTCCAGCCACGCCGCGGTGCCCATCAGCCCTTCGTTCATTACGGGCTGGCCAAACATGGGAAAACTACCGGTCATCACCGTATCACCAGCAATCACACAGCCTTCCTGCGGCAGGTGAATGGCCAGGGCATCGTCACTCTCCGCGGTGCCCAGATGCAGCAGGCACAGGCGCTGATTGCCCAGATCCAGCTCGCACGTGTCGGTGACCGTCCTATCGGCGAGATAGGGCAATGGTCCCAATTCAAAGCCACGCGAGGCGAGGAAGGCGCGTTGTCGGGTGCCACGGGTCTCGATAAACGTTCTGGTGAGCGCACTCGAGACCACGGTAGCGCCAGCGCGCTTACACACGTGGTTGCCGGCAGTGTGATCCCAGTGATAATGGGTGTTGATGGCGTAGCGTAGTGGCTTGGGAGACAATCGGGCCGCCTGCTGGACGAGCCGCTCGGCCATGGGGGCGTTGACTTGCGTGTCAATCACCGCACAGGCTGCATCCCCCAGCACAATGACGCTGTTGACGACATGACGAAAGAGGTAGACCCGTGGCGTCACCTCGACCAGGGTCCCATAGGTCCGACGCGCAAACGGGTTCATGACGGCTGGCCCATCGCTCACAGCCTGGTCCCTTCTATAGCGTGCTTGCCTGTACGTACCAACTCGCGGTCTCGGCCCCAAAGAATTGTGACACGAAGGCAGATGATACCTCGTCAGGACGACACGCTACGGGGCGATCCTGGCCTCATAGCGCCGCATACGCAGCATGTTCGCACGGCTCAAGCGCATCATGCCGTGGACCACCTCCGCACCCCGCGCTTCCATGACAATTTTCGTGCTATCAGATTCGATGGGCAGGGTGCGACTCCCATAGACGGTGAACGTCACAATCCCACTCGCCGGCTGGGCGCACGCGTTGTGTACACGGACCTCCCACACCAGCTCCGTGGCGAGTTGATCGGCGTGCTGCACCCGGATATTCGGGCTCCGCGTCGAGAGACAGGAGGCCGAGCCATGCCCGGGCGCTGTGTCAGCGGATGTGGTGACGCGTTTGGAGGACGAGGGACGCTTCTGCGGTTCCGCCTTCGTGGGCAGATCAGCGTGTGCCGGGGTCGTCACCTCCCCAGCCTCGGGGAGCGTGTGCGAGCAGGGGAGATCGCGTAAGACAAAACCCCCACGGCCATCGGGACAACGAAACACCTCACCGCCCCACACCGATGTCATCATCCATAGGCTGTACATAAGGTATGTCGTGAGTCCTACGCCGAGCAAGGCCCACCCATGTGTGTGTACCATAGGACACCAAAGTAGCAGGAGAAGCCATCCGACCATGACGTTGCACGTATCGTACTGCGCCTGACAGAGGTTGTCCAGTGCCCGCGCGGGCGCACCGGGTCGTCGCCCGCTCTGTCTCGTCTCTGTCACGCATTCGTGATACGCTTAGCGCGCCGCCTCTAGGGCGTCACGCTTCAGCGACGCACGAGACTTCTGCCACCAAAGGAGCACCACCATGGCCATCCCTACAATGGATTTTGATTGGTTATTAGACAATGCCGGCGCTATCGCCTTTGATCCGAGCCGTCCGAGCATCTATGTCTACGGGCTCGACATGACCCCCGAGGAATTACAAGCCCAGGTCCTAGAACCTATGGGACAGCAGGATCTCTTTGCCATCGCCCAGACGAAATTTATTGATGCCAGCCAGCGTGGGCGTTACAAGGGACAACTCCCGCGTGTGGCTCTCAGCCTCTTCGAGGTCGGTGGCCATCAGTGTGGCCTGGTCTTGAGCTATCACAGCAAGTTCGAGCCGAACCTGGCCCAGTACGTGGGCTGGCAGACGTTCTGGCAACAGCGGGCCCTCGATGCGGCCCGCAGTCAGGGCTAAGCGCGCGGCGCTCCTGGGAGCGCGGGTGTGATGCCCGGGCTCCCCACCATCTCCTCCATCGCCTGCCAGTGCCAGCCAGGCAGTACCTGTCAGGCCGTGTCTTTGGACCTGGGAGCCCGCGAGCTCTTCGGTGCCTCAGCCACCTCGGGCGTCCCACCCTTGAGGAGTCGGCCAATCTGCTCCCCATGCTGGGCCATAAACAAGGCTAACTCGTCAAGTGTGTCCGGCTCGATCTTGAGCGTGGACGTCTGCAGAAAGGCCCCCAGCCGTTCCGCAATGTCCAGCATCCTGTCATAGGACTCGGCCTCTTTTTTCGTGGTGAAAATCATGTCTGTTTTCCCGTCGCGGACGACAACATATTTGACAATAACAGCCATGGTGGAGATTCTCCGCTCGCGGAGTCGAGCGTCGCCCCTGCGATACCGCCATCAACGCCTGACGGGTAGCAAGAGCTAACGTGTATTGGCGAGCCGTAGTGCTGCGAGGTTTCTACACGGGGATGTGTCGAGGGACTCCTCCCCGAGGGCGACGTCGTGACGTGGCCACAGTGTAGCGCGGGGCGTCAGGGAGAGCAATCGCCAGGCGGCGTGTCATTGACGCCACCCAGCCCGCAGCGTAAGATAGTTTGCACGTCTTTCCACACCGATGATGCGTGACATGGGGCCTGGCGACTGTCGCGGTGTATGCCCTCTGCCCGCGGAGAGGTCGTGACACCGGCCCAATACAGAGGCGAACACCCATGCCAAAAGTGCTCTACGACAAGCGCCAGGCCATTGCGTACGTCACCCTCAACAACCCAGAAAAAGCCAACATCCTCGACCGCGAGATGTCCGACGAGATCAGCGCTATCTGGAAAGAGGTCTGGGAGGACCGCGATGTCCGCGTCGTCATCTTGACGGGGACTGGGGAGCGGCACTTCTGCGCTGGCCATAACATCGCGCTGCGGACGGACGTGACGGAAGATGAACGCGAGCGCGCCCGCGCCGAAAGCGTCTTCTGGCCTCTCGGGGGCACGGTCAACGGGGCGCGGATTGGTGCCGATGGTCGCCTAGGCGATCACTACCCGCAGATTTGGAAGCCCGTGGTGGCGGCGATCAATGGTTGGGCAGCCGGGGCCGGGTTTTACCTGATGCTGACCTCGACGGATATTCGTCTGGCGTGCAGCACGCATGCGCGTTTCAAATTCGCCCTGCTGAGTCAAGGCTGGGTCGGCAGCGGCCCTGGGGCCACGTATCTGACGCGGCAAGTATCGTATGCCGATGCCATGCGCATCTTACTCACCGACGACGCCTTCGACGCGCAGGAAGCCTTGCGCATGAATCTCATTAACGAAGTGGTCCCGCACGAGCAGCTTTTACCGCGTGCCGAGCAGATCGCTACCCAGATCGCCAAGATGCCGCCCCTGGCCGTGCGCATGATGAAAGAGTTTATCATTCGCTTCCGCGACATCCCCATTACTGAAGCCTGGCGTGTGCAGACCTTGATGAATGCCTTGCTGACCCAGCTCACCACCGATGGCGATGAGGGCCGTCAGGCGTTTATCGAAAAGCGTCCGGCCAATTTTACGGGCGGTATCCGGCAAAAAGGTGAGGCCTATCCCTGGCTCGATGACGCCGAATGGGAACGCCTTAATGACATACGCCGCGAGCTGTTGTGACGGCATGCTCCTGAGCAGGGAAAGGGACAGACTATGCAGAATCGCTGGCTCGGTGCCGCAGATGTACCACGTGGTGCGGACTATGACGCTCGCTTTACGGCTCTGGCCCAAGACGGGCAGGATGTGCATGGTGAGGCGAGTTTTGTCGCGGCACTGGGGGTGACGTCTGTCCTTGATGCTGGTTGTGGGACGGGCCGCGTGGCCATTGAGTTAGCGCGCCGGGGCTGTGACGTCGTCGGCGTGGATCTTGATACCGCCATGCTCAACGCCGCACGCCAAAAAGCCCCACACCTGCCTTGGCAGGAGAGCGACCTGGCGACCATGACGCTCAGCCATCCGCACACCCCAGGGCAGCGGCGCCTGTTTGACGCCATTGTCATGGCGGGGAATGTCATGATCTTCCTCGCGCCCGGCAGCGAAGCCACGGTGGTGGCCAATCTGGCGCACCACCTGGCACCCGGTGGCGCCCTGGTGGCCGGGTTTCAGCTGCGCCCGCCTGGCTTGACTCTGGCGCAGTATGACGCCTGCACGGCGCAGGCCGGTCTGCAACTGGCGGAGCGCTGGGCCACGTGGGATCGGCAGATCTGGTATCTCACCAGTGACTACGCGGTCTCGGTGCATCGCCGTCCCGCCACCGTATGATCCCTACCGCCGCGCAGATCCCGGACCTGCTCCATACATTTCGCGCCTGTCCTGGTCTCGCCCACCCCCATCTGCAAACGGTGGTCGCGGCGCGGCTCACCTGGTCGTGGGAGCCGCCCTCCTGTACGCAGCTAGTGCCCCTGGCGGATGGTGACACGCTGGCCCTGGAAGTCTCCACGCCCGCTGCTTGGCAGGCATGGCAGCCGACGGTACTCCTGGTGCATGGCTTATGCGGGTCGCATCGTTCGCCCTATATGCAACGTCTGGCACGGAAGCTCCTGCGGCATGGCCTGCGCGCCGTGCGCATGAATCTGCGTGGCTGTGGCTCCGGGACGGGCCTGGCGCGCCAACCCTATCATAGTGGACGCAGTGCGGATGTCCTTGCCGTGCTCCATGACTTACAGCAGCACACGCCGGACTCAGCGGTGACACTCGTCGGGTTTTCGCTTGGGGGCAATGTGGTGTTAAAGCTCGCTGGCGAGTTGCACAACGCGGCGCCTGCGACCCTGCAACACGTCATTGCCGTGTGCCCGCCTGTGGATCTCGCGGCGTGCGTGCGCCGCCTGGCGCGGCCCGCCAACCGCCTGTATGACGCCTATTTCACCCGCCAGTTGTGTGCCGATGTTGTCCAGCGCCAGCAGTGTTTCCCGGACTTACCCCCGGCCACCCTTCCCCCCACGCTGTCGCTTCATGCTTTCGACGAGTGCTACACCGCGCCACAGTGTGGGTTCCAGGATGCCGCTGACTACTATCGCCAGAGCAGCGCCGCGCCGCTCATCCCGCGCATTGCGCTCCCCTGTCACATTCTCTGTGCGGCCGATGACCCACTCATTGATACCCAGGTGTTGACGAGTAGCCCCCTCCCACCGCCTGTGCGCCTCCTCTGTACGCGCACGGGTGGGCATCTCGGTTTCTTAGGTCTTCCTGGACGTACTGGGGGCTACCGGGCCATGGATGCGCAACTGCTAGCGTGGATTCTGGGACGACCGGCATGACATCCCCGGCAGGGGTGGGGGGCGCACGCGGCCAGTGGAAAAGGCCGCGTGAATTTCCTATACTCTACTCCTACACTAATGGCCTATGCCTCCTTCTGGGAGGGAGACCCATGCTGGAACGACAGCGCCACGAGGTACACCTCATGCCGGTGGTGGAAATCCGTACGTTGCAGCAACGCACGGCCACACGAAGGTCCACAGTGCTACGGCTGGCTGGCGCCTCACGCCTGGCTCTTGCGGTCAAGTTCACGGGGAGAGCCCAACCGTGAGTCGTTTGTCGCTGCTCTTCGCCCTCCTGGCTTCCATGGTGCTGCACTGCCTCGGGTTCACGCTGTTGGTCGGCCTCTGGCACGTCCTACCGTTGGCGCCACCGCCAGTGCATGTCATCGATACCCAGCTGGTGATGCTCCCCCCTCTGCCCGCCGCTCCGGACCCCATCGTGGAGCCCGTACCGCCGCCAGAACCCGCCCCATTACCGCCTGATATCGCCGAGGTTGTGCCGGAGCCACAGGTCATGCCGCGTTCCCCCGCTCCCCCTGTGCCGCGCGAGAGCACACGGGTGGCACAGCAGCCCAAGCTGCCGCCTGCCCCGAAACCCGTGCAGAGGCAGGCTCCTCCGCCAGTGCGGCCCATCTCTCGGCCTCCGGTTCCTGCCCGCGTGGCAGCGGCACAACCAGCCGCAGCGCCCAGGCGTGGTCCGCCAGCGTCCGCCCCTGCGGATGACGCCCCTGGTCGTGCGCCAGACCACGCGCCTGGGCCACTGGCATCACCCCAGGCGGAGCCCGCACTGCCCTCGAAAGGCGGCAGTGAGACTGGAGCCGAAAAGCTTGCTGAGAAGGGAGATGTGGGAGGTACGCTGGGCATGGGAAGCGGCGGGGGCGGCGGTGGGACGGCGCGTGCTGGCCTTGGCACCGGCGGCGAAGGGGCAGGGACGCAGGGCAGTAGCCGCCGACCTGGGGCCGGGGGCGCCGGGGGAGAAGGCCGAGGGGGTGGTGCCTACAGTCCAGCCCGACCACTCGCTGGAGGCTATCAAGTCAAACCCACGTACCCAGACTCGGCAAGACGGCGTGGCACTGAAGGCACCACACTCCTTAACGTTCATGTGAGTGAGACAGGCCAGGTTGCAGAGGTGCTCGTTGCGCAGTCAGCCGGGCACCAGGATCTTGACCAGGCGGCCATAGTGGCGGTCAAAAAATGGCGTTTTGAACCCGCGCGCCAAGGGAATCAGGCTATCGCCATCTGGGTCAAGTTGCCGGTCCAGTTTGAGTTACGGTAGAGGCGGAGCCAGGCTTTCCTGACGAGCCATGGACCACAGGAGGTTGCGCGGCATCGGCGTCCGCAGCGTGTCAACGCCATCAGCCAGACCGGGGGGCACTAGCGCCTCTCAGCCAGCAGTTCAGCCAGCGCATTACAGCCACAGAGCACCAGAAAAATCGCCAGCCCAGGTGGAATAACCAGATGCAGGGCTGAGGCTAAAAAAGGGCGGGCGTCGACCAGCATCGTCCCCCATTCAGGTGTGGGCGGCTGGATGCCGAGGCCGAGAAAGCTCAGGCCGGCAATGCTGAGCATGAGTCCGCCGACGTTCAGACTGACCTGCACAGCCACTGGGGCGAGCACCGACGGGAGGACATGCCGCAGCAGAATGCGGTGTGGCCGGGCGCCGAGGGCCGCCGCTGCCAGCACAAAGTCTGCCGTGCGCCGCTGGAGCACCAGACTGCGCATCAGGCGGGCGTAGGGCGTCCAACCCGTGAGGGCCAGGGCCAGGATGAGCGTCGGCAGACTCGGCCCGAGTGTGCCGATCAGGGCCAGGCTGACGATGATCGGCGGTAGCGCCGCGCAGAGATCGGTCAGACGCATGGCCAGGTCGTCAAGCAGGCCGCCCCAATAGCCGGCCAGCAGTCCCACCAGGTTCCCTATGACAGCCGTGAGAGTCAGGATCAGCAACGCCACGCTGATGGACGTCCGACCGGCCCAGAGCAGACGACTCCACACATCACGCCCCAATTGATCCGTACCCAGCCAGTGTTGCCCCGACGGCGGCTGTAAACTCGCGCTCAGATCAATGGCCAGTGGATCGTAGGGGGCCAGCAGCGGCGCGGCCAGGCTGAGCCCGCTGAGGAGCAACCAGAGCCCAATCCCGAGCCACGCTATGTCTGGACGGTGGCCACGGCGCCGCGGTGCTGGGAGGCTGACGCCGCTGGTCTGCCTCCACTCGCTCTCGGTCGGCTGTACGTGTGCTGTCGGCAGTGGCACGACGCTCCCTTCCCAGCAGTATGCGGTGCGCCAACTTACGACTGGAGACGGATACGCGGATCCAGCCACCCATAGCTTACGTCGGCAAGCCCATACAGGATGACGATAAGCGTGGCAAAGAGCAACACCATGGCCTGAATCACTGGGATATCCCGGAACTGAACCGCCGTGATGAAATAGACCCCCAGGCCCGGCCAGCTGAACACGGTTTCGATAATGATCGCACCACTCAGCACGAGACTGGCCTGGTGTGCCAGAAGGGTGACAAAGGGTACCGCAATGTTGGGCAAGGCGTGGCGGAGCAAGGCACTCGCACAGGTGCGACCTTTGGCACGTGCTGTGCGCAGGTAGTCCTGACCACATTCCGCCAGCAACAGCGCTCGGGTCACGCGGCTCACCCGGGCCGCTTGTCCCAGCCCCAGGGCGAGCACGGGGAGCACGAGGTGGGCGCTGCTGGTCGCACCATAACTGGGCAGCCAGCCAAGCGTGACGGCAAAGAGCCCGATCAAGAGGAAAGCCAGCCAAAATTCTGGGACAGAGACGCAGAGCAGGCTCCCCCATTGCAGCAGCCGATCCCACAGCGTATGCGGCCGTAAGGCCGCCCACACGCCGCTGCTCCCCCCCAGCAGGACCACAAAAGCGGTCGTCCATAGCCCGAGCGCCAGGGAATACGCGCCGGCCTGGCTCACCTCAGCACGGATGCGCTGGCCGGTACGAATGGAGGAACCGAAATCGCCGTGGAGCGCCTGCCTGAGCCAGCGCAGATATTGGCGGAACCAGGGCTGATCCAGCCCGTAGTGCTGGCGCACCCAGGCGACCTGCGCCGGATTGGGTCGCCCGCCTAGGCGCTGGGCAGCGATCACCTGCGCCGGGTCAGCGGGTGCCAGATAGAGCAGCAGATAACTCAACAGCGTCACCGCTACCAGGAGTACACAGGTGTGGAGCAGACGTTGGAGCACATAGCGTGCCATAGTCACTCTGACCTCACCTCACAGCTGGCGTGGGGCTGCGCAGGGCGACCTGCTGCAAGGCATACGCCAGATCATATTCCGTGCCGCCCAAGCGCAAGCCGGTGACCGTCTGGCGATGGGCATAGACACGCTGGGGCGACAACAGTGGGACAACGACGGCATGGGTATCCATATAGTGCCAGAGGCGGTCATACAGCGTCTGCCGGGCCTGGACTTCTGTACTGGCGAGGACTGCATCAATCAAGCTATCGAGCGTCGCATCGGTATAGGCCGGCACGTTCGTGGGAGCAGTCGCCGAATGGAAACTCCCATGGACAAAGGTGTGCGGGTCGTACGGAGGCCCCCAGGTAAAACCCATGAGCGCATGATAATCACCACGTTGATACGCTTGCAGCCAGCCGCTGTAATCGTGGAGCCGCAAGGTCAGATCTATGCCTACCTGCCGCGCCTGCGCCTGGATGGCTTCGGCAATCGAGGCGGTTTCTGGCAGCCGGGACTTATCCACCCCAAGCTCGATCTGCAGTGTCTGCCCATCTTTGACCCGCACGCCGTGCGGGCCGGGCTGCCAACCAGCCTCGGCGAGCAGCTGTTTGGCGTGGTCCGCGTCGTAGGTGTAGAGAGCCGTGCCGGTACGGGTGACATAGGGAATCGCCGACGCCATGACGCCAGTGGCCACTTCGGCGCGGCCACCAAAGATCGCCTGGACAATCCCCGCGCGGTCGATGGCGTGATTGAGGGCCTGACGGACACGGACATCGTCAAAGGGTGGCTTGGTCGCGCGGACCATCAGGTGCAAGCTCATGACGCTGCTCCCAGTCAAGACGGTCAGGCGTGGGTCGCTGTGCAGGGTCGTGAAGCTCTCCGGGGGGATACTCCCCAAATACTCGCCGCCGATCACCTGGACGGCACCACTTTGCAGGGCCGCGATACGGGTCTGGGCATCCAGGATCACTTCGATGATGACCTGCTGCAGCTGGGGTTTATCGCCCCAGTAAGCCTCATGGCGAACGAGTACAGCGCGCTGCGCCACCAGGGAGGCGATTTTCCACGGACCAGTGCCAATCGGTTGGTGAAACGCGCCGTGCTCATGCACGGCGCGAGGACTCAAAAAGCGTACCGGACGAATGAGGGCCAACTCTTGGAGAATCGGGTAGTAGGGCGCACGCAGCGTGAGCACCACTGTCGTGGCGTCCGGTGCATCCACCGTGAGAATCCGCGTCGAGGAGGGGAGCCAGTGATGCGCCTGGACAGCCACCCAGCGGTCGAAATTCCACTTAATCGCCACCGCATCACACGGGGTGCCATCATGGAAGGTGACCTGTGGCCGCAGGTGGAAGGTGAAGGTCCGGCCATCGGGGGACATCGTCCAGGAGGTGGCCAAGGCCGGCTGGATGGTACCATCGGGACCGTAGCGCACCAGGGGCTCATAGAGCAGATCCAGCAACGCCATATTCGAGCCATAATCGTGTGGATTGGCGGTCCCCAGTTCGTGCCCGGCGGCGAGCACCACGGTCTGGGCGGGGCTGGCCCCGGTCCCGGCCTGCTGCTGGGTCGGCGGACACCCGCCTAGCGTCAGCAGCAGGGCACTCACCAGGAACATCCTGCACCTCACCTGTAGACGAATCTTCCCTGCACATCCCACGGCGCTGCTCTCCTCTCGACGTGGCCTGATGGCCTAGAATCCCGCAAAACGACCGCTCAACGCCACTTCGATACTGCGCGGTTCCCCCAGCTGCACCTGCGACGCGTAGAAGGGGTCACCCCAGACAGCGTAGTCTTTATCAAACAGGTTGCGCACACGCAGCGTCACATGGCTGTTCTTGAAGCCGCCACTGTCCGGAAAGCGCCAGCCCACAAACGCATCAACGGTGTGATAGGCCAGCATCTTGACGGTGTTGGCATTGTCGTTAAAGCGTCCGCTGACATAGCGCAAGGAGCCACCAAATTCAAGGGGGAACCGGGGGTCCATGAGGCGGTAGGAGGTCCAGAGATTGGCCACCAGACGGGGGACATTCGGGGGCAGATTGCCCTCGTGCGAGATCACCCTGGTGCTCGTCGATTCGCTAAACTCGTCAAACTGGGCGTCGAGGAAGGTGACGTTACCCTGGAGCTTCCACGATGGCAGCGGTCGGAGCGCCGCGGCAAATTCCAGCCCGTGCGAGGATTGCTGGCCAATGCTGGCCACATCGGTCAGCGATACCTGGGTCAGCAGATTGGTGCGCACGATATTGAAATACGCCAGGGTCAGCTCCGCCCGATTGTCCCAGAAACGCTGCTTGAGACCCAGCTCCCATTGTTTGCCACGGGACAAGTTGACGTTTTCGGCGGAGCGTACCAGAAAAATGTTGTTCTGCCCGGCGGGATCTGCCGCGGTGCTGTATTGCCCATACAGACTGAGTGTGGGCAGGACATCGTAGATCAGGCCCACCCGCCAGGTGGTCGGGCGAAAGGTGCGCTGAAAACTTGGCGTGCTCTGCAACGCGCCTGCGGTATTGAACACCTTGCGATCGAGGTCGATCCATTCGGTGCGTACCCCCGCGACGAGTTTCAGCGGCTTGAGAAGGGTGAGCTGATCTTCAAAAAACAGGGCGGTGGTGTTGATGCTGGTCTCTTGTTTGGCCGAGACCAGCGGGAGACGAAAGCGGCCACGCACGGGCTGGAAGGGATCAACCTCATCGACGTCGCCCTGAAAGAAGGCTGGGCGGTCGAAGCCGAGATGGTTGGTATCAATGCCGATGAGGAAACGGTTGGGCAAGCTGAACAGGGGGAGCCCGAGCAGCGCCTCACTGCGATTGCCAATGATATCCTGGTCGTGCGCCACGAAAAACCGATCACGATGCACCAGCAGTGTTGTGGGGCTGAAGGCATAGGTCTCGGCATTCTCCCAACGGCGATCGGCGTGGTAGTAATACAGCTCATTGCGGACCTTCAGCATGGGGGTCACTTGCCAATTGGCCTTCAGGCGGCCCCAGTAACTGTCGGAGTCCATCACGTTGTCGGTCACGTTGTAGTTCACCCGGCTCATGCGGCGGTCGATGGTGCGCCCATCGTTGGTTTCTACGACATCGGACAGCGGCTGCCTGGCGAAGGACGACGGCACCAGTGGTGTGCCCCAGTACGGGCTGAGGTCATCATGCTGCATGTCAAACGACAGTTCGATGGAGAGAGTTTTGGTCGGCGCAAAGAGCAGCGCGCTGGTGAGACTGCGGTATGCTGACGTCGTGTCGTCGATGAAGCCGCTAGAGGTCTGCCGGCTAAAATCGACGCGGTAAAAAAGGAGATTGTCGAGCAGGGGGCCGCCGCTGCCCACCCCGAGCCGCAGGGTGTTAAAACTTCCATAGGAGAGTAAGCCATCGACATTGAGAGGCTCGTCGCGTGTGGGCCGTCTGGCAACAAAATTAATCGCCCCGCCTATGGCACCTTCGCCGTAGAGGACAGAAGCCGGGCCTTTTAAGAGTTCGACCCGCTCAAGATTCCAGGTGTCGAGCTGGCGTGCGGTCATCGTCGCTGGCCCGACGCGTACGCCGTCGGTCAGGTTGGTAATCTGGTTCCCGGTGAAGCCACGCAAGGAGAAGTGTGCCGGATCGCCAGGCGGATTGCCCGCCGTAATGCCCACCCCGGACTCAATGGCGTCGAGGGTGGTGCGATGGCCTCGTTCATCAATCGCCTCACGTCCGATGATGTCGATACTGGCCGGGAGCTCGCGTGGTGTCAAGCCGAGACGGCTCGCCGTACCGGAAGGGGCATCGAGTGCCAGGCCGGTGGGCTCCGGGGTGGTGCGGGGACCGGTCACCAGCACGCGTTCGAGGTGTTGGGGTTCCGTGGCGCTAGGCCGTGGCCGCAGGCTGGGACTGTCTTGGGCTTGGGCGAAAGAGAGCCCAAACACCGTGCAGGGCAGGAAGTACAACAGTGTGAACCGAGCCATACAGTGTCCTTTCATCCGTAAGCAAAAAAAAGCCCCCAACCTCACAAGGTCGGGGGCAAGCACCGCAACTACCAATACCTTTCCCCTCGAAAGGCGTTCTCAGTAGAAAGGCAGGCAGGTTTCCTGGCTTGCGGCATGAGCCTACTCTCTGCACCTTCCCAAGGTTCGAGACCTCAGTGGCATACGCAGATTTCGTTCCGCTTACAGTTGCGGGGCAGCGATGGCTTCGACCATCTTCCCTGTTCGCAGTCGCACACTGCGAGGCAACCTGACTTTCGTCAAATCTTTCAATTGTTCTTTTAACTTAGAGGAGACTCCTACAAGATGTCAAGCAGAAATTCCCGTAGGCTGGCAGTGAGCGTGTGGCCAAGGACAGGCCCTGCAAGGTGCAAGGCCGGGGCCCCTGCTGTGCCGTCGCGAGTACGAGAGGCTCCCAGACCTCCGCGTGGATCGTCCGCTCGGTCACCCCCCACCGCACGGTGGCATCTAGAGCATTTTTTTGAGAGGAGGAATGCATCGCTAGATAGATTCAACTTAACTAATTGATTTATAAGGATTTTTCAAAAAGCTTTTCTAGTATCTGTATTTCTTATATTTTATTAAAATCAATTAATTGTGGCCATTTTGTCTATATCTGGATTAACCCTCTGATTTTGAGACGCCCGATACCATACGATGGTCCCATGGTGTCTGCTGTGCAGGGGGTAACCCTGCGGCGGTCCTCCCACCAGTGGCCGCTCTTTTGGGGCTTCTGGAGGTTGTGCACAAGACGACGTGGCCAAGCGTTCTGGGGAGCGTTGCGGGATCGCAGGCTCACGTAGCTCCTCGGAATCCCTAGTGAGCCTGCATGCATTGTCCACACGCTCTAGGTGCCTTACGCGACCGCCAGGAGGATTTTGCCGACATTGCGGTTATCCTCCATATATTGATGTGCCACCGCCGCCTCGGCCAGTGGAAAAGAGGTATCGATAATCGGGCGCAGATGGCCTTGGGCCAACAGTGGCAACCAGCGGCTGCGAAAGCGCTCGGTGATGGCGATCTTGCTCTCCAGGGATTGGCTGCGCATCACGGAACCGATGATATGCAGGCGGCGGCTCAAGATGAGCCCAAGATCCGCCTCAATCTTGGTGCCGCCCATAAGACCGACGAGGACCAGACGTCCTCCTACTTTGAGACAGCGCAGGTTACGTTGCCAGTAGGCCGCCCCGATAAAATCCTGCACCAGCTCCACCCCGGCCCGATTGGTCAGTTCGCGCACGCGTTCGGCAAAATCTTCCGTGTTGTAGTTGATCCCGACCTCCGCCCCGAGGGCGGTGATGCGCTCAACTTTCTCCGGCGAGCCAGCGGTAGCGAAGACGCGGGCCCCGATGTGGCGTGCCATCTGGATCCCGGCAGTGCCCACACCACTGGCCCCAGCGTGGATGATGACGGTCTCGCCAGCCGCCAATTGACCCAGAGTAAACAAGGTTTCTTGCGCCGTGAAAAACACTTCGGGCACCGCGGCTGCTTCGGAAAAACTCCACCCGGACGGTATGGGCATGGCCATGCGGTAATCAATCACCGCCAGCTCGGCATAGCCCCCGCCCCCGACCAGCCCAAACACGCGATCCCCGACGCGAAAGCCTGGCGTGGCGCTGCCAACGGCCTCGACCTCGCCCGCCAGTTCCAAGCCCAGGAGGTCCGATTCGCCCGGCGGTGGGGGATACAGCCCGCGTCGTTGCAGTGTATCGGCGCGATTGAGGGCCGTGGCCCGCACGCGCACCAACAGCTGTTCCGGCGTCGGGGTGGGCGCGGGCACGTCGGTGAGTTCGAGGACGTCCGGTCCACCAGGGGTACGGATGGTGATAGCACGCATGCAAGAAGTCTCCCGAGAATATGTGGTGCGTGGTGCAGGTGGCGATGGCGTACCGCGCGGCATTGTAGCAGACTTCCGGGCCTCCAGTATGGGGGCGGCGTGGCAGGATTTTCACGTGCTCGCATCGACGCAGTTCGTGATACAATAGGGCACGCTCTTGATGCAGAGAGTTGTGTCCGAGAGGGGTGAGGTACGCCACCAGCCGTGGTGACCGGACCATACCCCACACACAGACCATCGATAGAATGGAGGTTTCATCGTGCCACAATGCAGCCGTAGAACCACCTATGACACTGGTGCCGTGAGTTTCGCCGTCCAGCACGAGCTGTGGGATGGCAACATTGAAGACCACTCCGACCAAGGGGTGGCTATTCTTGTCATTGGCAAGCCTGAGGGCAAAGAGACGACGTTACTGCGCTTCAACTGTTTTGATCTCGAGCGCAGCTATATCTATGGTCCCGAGAGCGTCAACAAACTCTGCCGCATGGATCCCATCGTGGATGGTAACCCCATCGGCTGGTCGGTGAAGCAGCTGAAGGATATGTTACCTGAAATGCTGCAGGCCGCCGGGTATGAAGACGTGGCCAATCATCTTGACGGCCAGGCCGTCTTACAGACCCTGCCCAAAGTCGAAGCCACGGCGCGTGAGCTGTTTGCCACGGCGCGTAACACCGTGAAACACAACCGGGGCACCGAAATGTTTGAAGCTGGCAATTTCCGCTTTGGCCTGGAGATGCGCAAGCAGGCTGGCGGCGACGGCGGTCTGGCGATCCATGTCCTGGCTGATCTGGCTGGTACGCCAGGGCGTACGTACACCGAAGAAACGGAATTGTTGGCCTTCGACTGCTTCCGCGACGCCCCGCACTACCACTATGGGCCGCGGAACAAGAACCATCGTATTTTCTGGGACAGAACCTTGGTACCCGACCCACTGGGTTGGACCCTCGAGCAGTTCAAAAGCGGGAAGCTGCGGGACATGATGGAGCGGGCAGGCTACCCTGGCATCGCGGCAGACTATGACCACGGCGTCGTGACGGCCCTCCTGCCGGCGTTGGAAAAGCGGGCGCGCGAGATGGATGCGCAACCACTGCCGGAAGCTCCCACCCCCAATATGGTGCCCCGCTAAGCCACTCGTTGTGGTCCCTGGCCACGGCACGCGAGATGCCTCCGCGTGCGGGGGTGTTTCCCACTCCCCGTCATGCCGCCTCCGGTATGACGGGGGGCGTATACACGCCCGGGCGCATGGTGTGGTCATTCTCGCCAAGCCTCGGTGCTCGCTGGCTGCCACAACCTCCCCCGGGCGCCTCGTGCGCAGCGATCTCCAGATAGAACACGCTCTAGGGAGCTGTCATGGCCGCACCGCAACGTATCGTGTCCCTCACGCCCAGTGGCACGGAAATGCTCTGCGCTCTGGGCTTAGAACATCGTCTGGTGGGCATTTCGCCCACCTGTGATTATCCGCCCACCATCCTGTCCCTGCCACGCCTCACGCTGGAAGACGTGCGTTTGCGCACGCTACAGCCCGATCTCATCCTCACACCGAGTCTGGAGACCCTGAGCGCTAGCGACGGCACCGAGGTCTTAGCCCTGCAGCCGCTCTTCCTGCAAGACATCTGGGATGACATCCACCGTGTCGGAGCCGCCACGGGCCAGCAGCGGCAAGCCGCTACACTTCTCGAAGGGCTCTTGGCGCGTATGAACGCGCTAGTGGCCGAGACCATCATGCTGCATGAGCCACCGCGTGTGGCGGTGCTGGTCGGCGTAGCCCCGTTGCAGCTCGCCGGGTACTGGCTGCCGGATCTGATCCAGCTCGCCGGAGGCACGGCGGGGATCAGTCGTCCGGGAGAGCCGCCTGTCACCGTCACGTGGGCGCAATTGCAGGCGTATGCCCCTGAGGTGCTTGTGCTGAGCCCCGCGGGGCTCGCCTCAGCGCCGAGCCCTATGACCCTGCGGTCTCTCCAGCGCCTGCCGGGGTGGGAGACGGTGCCGGCGGTGCGCCAGGCGCAGGTCTACGCTATTGATGCGGCCTCCGCCTTCTATCGCCCAGGCCCACGGGTCGTTAACACGCTGGAACTACTCGCCGGCCTGCTCCATCCTGACCTCTTTGGCGACCATCTGCCGTCGGACGGGGCTGGGTACCGTCATCTCACCGCCTAACGGCACCTTGGCACACCCATGGCTCACAGGAAAGCTCATATGGTACCATCGCGTGGCCGTTGCCGACAATGTTACCCTGGAAATACCGCTCGCGCCGCAGCACGTGCCGGCACGCCTCTCGCCTTCCCGGTAGCGCCGAGACCGCATGCACCTGCCAGACACCGTAGGCCGTGGGCCGTGCTGCTCCTCGTGAGCTGCCTTACGCTCCAGGCCTGTAGTGGTGGGGAGCCGGAGAGCGGCAGCACCACACAGGCAGCCGGGACGACAAGCTGGGTCAGGCACTGGAACGAGGTCGCCATTGACGCGAGTGGCCTCGACCATACCCCGGTGGCGGCTGGCGAGCCGCGCCTCTTTGGCGAACAGCTTGGCCCAACACGCGCGAGCCGCGCCATGGCGATCGTCCACATCGCGATCTTTGAGGCAGTGAACGCCATTGCTGGGGGCTACCAGAGCTACAGTGGCATCGCTCCGGCCCCTGCGGCTACCTCGATGCAGGCCGCCATTGCCCAGGCCGCACACGACACCCTGGTCGCGCTCTTCGCCTCCCAGGCGGCGTCTTTTGATGCCCAGCTCGCTGCTGATCTGGCGCGTCTTGCCCATGGCCGTCCAAAAGAGGAGGGCATCGCCCTCGGCCGCCGGGCCGCCGCCGCAATCCTCGCCGACAGAGCGCATGACGGGGCGCAGCACCCAGAGCCACGCGTGGGGGTAGAGTTTGTGCCCTCCCAGGCGGCAGGCGCGTGGCGCCCGGATCCCATCAGCCAGCTCACCACCGCCCTCGGGGCGTAGTGGGACGAGGTCAAACCGTTCGTCTTGGAGACGGCGGCGCAGTTTCGCGTGCCGCCACCGCCAGCGCTCAACAGTCCTGCCTATGCTGCCGCGTTTGCCGAGGTCCAACAGCTGGGAGGTGATGGGGTTGTCACGCCCACGCGGCGGACGGCAGAGCAGACGTTCGCCGGCATCTTCTGGGCCTATGACGGCACGCCGAGTTTATGCGCACCGCCGCGTTTGTACAACCAGGTGGCGGTGCAGATTGCCGACCAGATGGGCTCAGACGTCGTTGAGTTGGCGCGCCTGCTGGCGCTAGTGAACGTCGCCATGGCCGATGCCGGCCTGGCGATTTGGGAATCGAAGTATCACTACACCTTCTGGCGTCCGGTGACCGGCATCCGTGAAGCCGCGGCGGGCAGCGGCCCGACGGGAGCGGGCGACGGCAACCCGCTAACGGTCGGGGATCCGACGTTCACGCCACTGGGTGCCCCCGCCAGTAACCTCGTGCAGACGAACTTTACGCCCCCGTTCCCGGCGTATCCTTCGGGGCATGCGGGGTTTGGTGGGGCTCTCTTTCAGATCTTACGCCACGTGTACGGCACGGACGCCATCGCCTTCACGATGGTGTCCGACGAGTTGAACGGGGTGACCCGCGACCATCAGGGGCGCCTCCGCCCGTTCCGGCCCCGCAGTTTTGCCTCCCTCTCAGAAGCGGAGGCGGAAAACGATCAGAGTCGTATATACCTGGGCATTCATTGGGCCTTCGACAAAGACGCGGGCATTGCCCAAGGCCGCGGTATTGCCGATTACATTTTTCGACACACCTTTGTCCCGCGGCCGTGAGGGAGCGTCATCTCGCCATATCGCAGCATTCTCACGCACCATAGCCATTTGCAGAATACAGGAGAGCAATTCTCACAAAAGTTGCCGATGCGTTCTCCGCCTTCCATCGCCCAGGCCCGCGCGTCGCTCGCACGCTCGCACTGCTCGCCGGCCTGCTCCATCCTGCCCTCTTTGGCGACCATCTGCCGTCGGACGGGGCTGGGTACCGTCATCTCACCGCCTAACGGCACTTTGCTACATCGCGTACCCCTAGGGAAGTCCACATAGTACTTTAAGGTGACCGTTGCCTCCAATGTAATCCTTGGGATCCCCTCAGCGCCGGGGAGCGTGCCACCACGCCTCTCGTCTCCCCGGCGGCGCCGAAACCGTCGACACCTGCCAGACCAGGTGGGACGTAGGTCGGGCTACTCCTCGTGGTCTGCCTCGCGCTCCAGGCCTGTCGTGGGGGGGGGGCATGCGAGCGGCAGCACTGCCCCGGCAGCCGGGGCGACAAGCTGGGTCAGACACTGGAAGGAGGTCGCCATCGACGCGAGTGGCCTCGACGTACGCGTTCCCAGAAAGTCGAGAGAACGATGATTTTTAGGAGAGCGAGATCCTCTTCGCAGCAAACTTCTGGCTGTCTGAAGGTATCTGAGCGGCTTCGTGCGGCGTCGTCTCCGTCGCAGCGGTCCATGCTCCCCGCCGTCGGTCCTGCATGGGGTACGGCCTGAGGTGCGCATGAGACAACACCCTCCATGCTGTGGTGCCTGGTGTCCGTATGGCAGTCTGGAGCGGGGCGTCTGCGGGCTCGTCGTGGGGGACGCCACGGCCTGAGGCCGCAGGTCGGCGGCGTGGTGGGGCCTGGCGCAGGCCATCCCGACCCCCGCTGACCAACACGCACGGCGCCTGGACGCGCTGTGGCAGCAGGGGACCGCATCCCGCCCCCAGGGCCTGGCGGCGTCTGCAACGGCCTCGCGAGAAAACGCCTCATCCGCGAGACCCCCCGCGCCGTCTGTGAGGAGAGCAACGGAGCAGATGACCATGTCCACCTCTTGGTGGACTATCCGCCAAGGTGGCACTGTCAAAGCTGGTCGAGAGTCTTAAGGGGGTATCCTCAGGCGTCTTGGGGAGAGTCTTAAGGGGGTATCCTCTAGGCGTCTTGGGCAGTGACATCCGGAGTTGCGGAGGGGTACTACCGTGGTGTGCTCTGGTCGCACAGCTCCGTTGCCGCTTCCTGTGGCGGCGCTCCGTTCTCCATCATTCGGCAGTACGTCGAAGACCAACGCAAAACCCTGTGTGCGCGTTGCGCTCCATACCTTCTCTCTCCGCCCTGAAGAGACGGAGTTTTACGGCATCTTGGATAATCAGCACGTGCTAGATGTCCATGTCGTAAGTCCTGTGCCAGTCCAACACCTTCGCGGGCATGGCCCACTCCTCCAGGAAACCCTCGTGCACAGCGCTCTTGTAGGAGCGGGCCATGCCCGCGAAGGTGTTGGACTGGCAGTGTATTGATGAAACAGACATCTAGGGACACGAGTCAGACTATAAGACCTCGCCTCCTCTCCATCCCCTGAACCAGAGCCGAACCATTGATGAACATACACTTTTGCCCTGATAATATGCTATTGGACTGGTTTTCATGCAGTTTTGCCCGATGTCCATTATCAGTAATCTCAGGGCGCCATGACGGAGACCGTAAGCAGGCGCTTGGGAAGCGACCTCCCCTTAGCCCCTGCAACTGCCCTGGCGCCGCCGGCGTGCCAGCATGGACGAAGTCAAAGTCACAGCCCGGGGGGTACTGCGCCGCGAGCGTTAGGCCTCACTCCAGACCACGGCTCTCTCGGTGTTGGAGCGCCTGCGCTACGCCGACGAAGAATGGTAGCGTGTCGTCTAGACGACCTGGCAGTATTCTTGCGGCGCCATGTAGCGGGCCGTGACCCTTGCCTGAATCGACCATGCCCAGACCCGACGGCGTGAAAGATTGATAGGATCCAACGACCTGCAGTTCCACGATCGGCAACAGACCTGGCTCAGGAACCAACGCAAGTCGTGGCGCTTCTCGAAGCTCTTGCATAGATTAAAAGTATAATAAAAAATGGTCTTAGGTAATCTTGAATCGCTTCTGCGCCGGGTTGACGCTGGGAGAAACGGCCTGCATGATGGACGTCGAACGAGCGGGGTAGCAACCAGGCCCCCCAGATGGCCTCACGATATGTACATAAGGCCCAGCTCCTGGAGCAGCGCGGTTGCCACTCGGAAGTGCCGCCGCTCTCCCTCTGCGCTGCAGAGAGTGTCTGGAGTCCACTACCACCATCATTATGAGGAAGACTATGCCACGCCGTTTGATCGGTATGCTCATTGTGCTGCTCGTCGTGCTGCCTGCCCACATTGGGGCACACGCCAAGCTGATAAGATCGGAGCCTAAGCGTGATGCCGTGCTCTCGACCGCACCGCTCCGAGTACATCTGTGGTTTCAGGGACGGATTGAAGCGCGCTTTTCTCAGGTGTCCGCGTGGGATGCCACCGGGAAACAAGTCGATACACGCGATGTCCAGGTGAGTAAGGAAGATGCTGCGAGCGTGTCCATCGGCTTAGCGCCGCTCACGTCTGGAACGTATACCGTGAAGTATCGCATCCTGTCGGTGGACAGCCATATGAGTGAGGGGCAGTTTTCTTTCACTTTTGCAGACCGGAAGTGAGCGTCATACGTTACAAGCTGGCTGTGGAACGCCTCGCGCATGGCGGTGGCATCCCGGCGGGCGACCTTGCGGGTTCCTGCCCCCATGATGTTCCATATAAGTCGACGGATAGCCCTGGGGCTACACTGCCCCAGAGTCTTCCCAGGCTCCCGCAGCGTGTGGGCAGGACAGAGGATGCGGCCGCGGCAGTCTCCGTTGTGTCGTCTACCAAGGCCAGCGCAGGCCCAGCATCACCCCGTCTCGGGTGGGTTGGATAGTGACGCCCCCCTCGTGTGGACGATGGAGGCCAAGAAAGGCATCGTTGATAAAAGCGCCGAAAAAATTTCCGATTGCTGCACCCACCAGCACATCTGAAGGAAAGTGCTGGTGGGCCTCGACACGCGCCCAGGCGGTACTGAGTGTCAAGCCGATCAGACCGTACTGGAGAGCCGTACGGCCCTCCTTAGGCCATGGAAAATACTCGACATTCCGCGATGCCAGCGTTGTAAGCACCGCCGTCGTCGAGGTATGGCCTGAGGGGAAGCTCTTGTTGGCCTCAGCCGGGTCGTGCATGGCGGCCTCAGCTGGGTCTGAGGTATACGGACGGGGTCGGTGCGTTATGTTCTTGAGGAACCAACTATTCGTCGCATGAGTCAACAGCACTGCCCCACCATCAACACCGAGCATGGCCTTCCCCTTGGCTGCCAGCCACTCCCACTCCTCTGCGGCCTGGCCCTCCTTCCACGCCGCAGGCATTGCACCGCTTGGCGTCGCTAGCGCGGTGAGGGATGCCGCAACACCGGCGGTGTATACGAGGTAATCGCTGATCTGCTCCGCACGTTTTTGTGACCCAAATACTGGCGTGTGCGTGGCGGCCCAGTCGGATAATTTATGATCGATATTCCCGAGTTCATCCCCGATCAGGAAGGCACCTCCTCCTACCGCCGGTACCCAGACGCGTGGCGATAAGGCCGCATCCACGGCGGCAGTTCCCACACGCCGCCATCCGGGGCGTAAGGTCGCCTCTTGCCCCCAGCGCTGACCATTGGGCAGCGTCCCACATCTCGTCAGCAGGATCAGGCTGTACACGACCAACCATCTCCACCCACATTTCTTGTCTATCTGCGTCATCTTTTTCCTGCAAGCTCATGGATCCTTGTTGGAGGAAAGTAGGAGCTATACTACCACTTTGTCCTTCAGGGCGCAAGCCGCACGCGGGCGCTCGCCTGCTGTCGGAAGCGGATGCGACGCGGGAGCGGACGCGGGAGGCTGTCATAGACAGCGCAAAACGTGTGCATGCAGAGAGAGAAGCAATGACCGCTATCTCTTGTCGGTCCACGGCGCCGGGCTACCGTGAAGTACTGGCTTGTCCCGCTCAATGGCCACGGGTGAGAGGAGCACCACAAGCCAGCAGGTTAACGGGAGCGTACGACAACGGGTGCAGTCTTGAGGACGGTGCTTCGAGCGTAGCTACGGCAATAGCCTCTGAGCCAGCGTTGACACCCCTGACTGCCTCCAGTACAGTTCCTCAGTGCAGGCATCGCCAGAATGATGCGGGATGGGGGATAGCCGTGACGTACACCGACTGCACACGCGATAGGCTGAAGCAGCCATGTGGCCTGCGGACCGATGAACGGGGTGATTATCGTGCCCAGATGGCGCCAGTGCCCATCAGCGCAGGGCTGCGTGACGATTGACACCAGTATGGGGCACTGGCGCGAACCATGGGCACGGAGAAAGCGCGCTCGGAGCTGTTGAGTACGCCCTTCTCCTAGAAACGCATTGGCAGCTCAACGCGGGTTTCCGCCTGTTTTCCAGCGTCGAGTTCATCGTTGATGGGGTGCCTGTGGTCTGCGTAGCGCCTGTGCTATATGCATGACGTCGCGCCCATGGTGGGCATCCTCGTAGGCATACGACGTGAGGCCGCGGCAGAACGCCCAGCCGGTGTGGCCCCATAGAGGCAGAGAAGGCACCTATACATGGAATACGAAAGCGTTATCGGCCTGGAAGTCCATGCCCAGTTACTGACCAAATCCAAGCTGTTTTGCTCGTGCGCCACCGTGTTTCAGGCCGACCCCAATGAGCACACTTGCCCGGTGTGCCTCGGCCTGCCGGGGGTTTTACCGGTGCTCAACCGCCAGGCGGTCGAATACGCCATCCGTACCGGACTGGCCATGGGGGGGACCATTGCGAGCCTGAGCCGCTTTGCACGCAAGAATTATTTTTATCCTGATCTCCCCAAGGGCTATCAAATCTCGCAATACGAAGCGCCCATCGTCGCCGGTGGCGGCTTGAGCATTACCCTGGACGGAGAGGTGAAACACATCCGGCTCACCCGCATTCACCTGGAAGAAGATGCCGGCAAGTCGATCCACGGCGAGAACCTCGCCGATCCGACCAAGAGCTACGTAGATCTGAACCGCACCGGCGTGCCGCTGTTAGAAATCGTCAGCGAGCCGGATCTGCGCTCCGCCGAAGAGGCCAAAGTGTATCTGCAGCAGCTCAAAACCGTGCTGGAATACCTCGAGGTGTGCGACGGCAACATGGAGGAAGGCAGTTTGCGCTGCGACGCCAACGTGTCGATCCGGCCTCGCGGCTCACAACAACTAGGCACCCGTGCCGAAGTTAAAAACCTCAACTCGTTCCGCAATGTACAGCGCGCCATCGAGTATGAAATCGCGCGTCAGATTGATGTGCTCGAGAGTGGCCAGCGGGTCGTCCAGGAAACCCGCCTCTTCGATGCCCACCGTGGGGTCACGCAGCCCATGCGCAGTAAGGAAGACGCGCACGATTACCGCTACTTCCCGGAGCCGGATCTGGTGCCGTTGCGCATTGGCCAGGAGTGGACAGCCCGGGCCCGAGCGGCCTTACCCGAATTGCCCGCAGCGCGGCGCCAACGTTTCACGACACAGTACAGCCTCTCGGAGTATGATGCCGAGGTGCTCACCGCCTCCAAAGCCCTAGCCGAGTACTATGAAGCGACGGTGCGCTTGCACCCCCAGCCCAAAGTGGTGAGCAACTGGGTCATGGGCGACGTCATGCGCGAGTGGAATCGCCATCATCACAGCCCGCAGCAGAGTCCCGTGACGCCAACACAGCTGGCGGATCTCTTACGCCTGGCCGACGAGGGCGTGGTGAGTGGCAAGATGGCCAAGACGGTGTTTGAGGAGATGTATCGCACCAGCAAGTCAGCGCAGACGATCGTGGAGGAGCAGGGGCTGGTACAGATGAGTGATAGTGCGGCGCTGGAGGCGGTGATCGCGCACGTTCTGGCGGAGCATGCGGCGCAGGTGGCCGAGTACCGTGCAGGCAAACCCAAAGTGTTGGGTTTCTTGGTCGGGCAGGCCATGCGCGCCACGCAGGGGAAAGCCAACCCGGCGCTGGTCAATGATCTGCTGCGTCAAGCACTCGCGTAAGGGAAAGGGGGCTCCGCATGGCCGAGCGACCGGTGGTTTACCTCGTCGATGGGTCTTCCTACATCTACCGCGCCTTTTTCGCTGGCAAGAGTCGATTGAGCACGGCTAGTGGGCTACCCACTAACGCGGTACTCCTGTTTAAGAACATGCTGCAAAAGCTCATCCGGGATGAGCACGCGCACTACCTCGGTGTCGTATTTGACGAGCGTGGGCCGACTTTCCGGCATGCAATAGATGAGAATTACAAGGCGAACAGGCCACCTATGCCGGATGAGATGGAGGTACAAATCCCCTATATCCATCGCCTGGTGGATGCCTGGGATATTCCCCGCCTGAGTCTGGCCGGTTACGAGGCAGATGACATCATGGGCACGCTGGCGCGGCGCTTTGAGGCCGCAGGCGATGACGTCGTGCTGGTGACCGGTGATAAGGATCTGTGCCAACTGGTCACGGAGCACACGACCATTTTCGACCCCATGAAAAACCAGCGTCTCGGTGTCGCCGAGGTACGCGAGCGTTTTGGCGTTGGGCCAGAAGGTGTGGTGGATGTGCTCGGGCTGATGGGCGATAGCTCGGACAACATTCCCGGTGTGCCAGGCATCGGGGAAAAGACGGCCAAAGATCTGCTGGCCACCTTTGGCACCCTGGAGGCACTCCTGGCGCGGGTGGACGAGGTCAAACGCCCGAAACTGCGCGACAGTCTGCGCCAGCATGCCGAGGTGGCCCGGCAGAGTCGGCAGCTGGCCACCATTGACGTGCAGACGCCCATCGACGTCACCCTAGAGGCTTTAACGATGGGGGCGCCGCGCCTCGAGGAGCTGCGAGCCCTCTATGAAGAACTCGAATTCCGCGCCGATCTTCAGGCCCTGGGCCCTGTGCTCGACCCCAATGCACCGCCGCCAGTGCCCAAGCAGTACCGCAGTATTACCACGATCGAGGCGCTTGATGCCGTAATCGCCGCCCTACGGCAGGCCGGGCGCTTTGCCGTCGATACCGAGACCACCAACCAGGATCCCATGCTGGCCGAACTGGTCGGCATCTCGCTGGCGCATGCTCCGCACGAGGCGGTGTATATCCCCCTGCGTCACATCTACCTCGGCGTCCCACCGCAGCTCGATGCCACGCTGGTGTTAGAGCGCCTACGGCCCCTGCTGGAAGATCCCTACCTGCCAAAATATGGCCAGAACATCAAGTATGACTACATTGTGCTACAGCGCCAGGGCATCACCATGCAGGGCCTGGAGTTTGACACCATGATTGCCGGGTACTTGCTGAATCCGTCGCGCCGCACGAACAATCTTGATACCCTGGCGAAGGAGTATCTGTACTACAAGACGATCAGTTATGAGGACGTCGCCGGCAAGGGCGCGCGCCAGGTCACCTTTGATCACGTCGATATCGCCCGCGCCACCACCTACAGCGCCGAGGACGCCGATGTGGCGTTCTTGCTCACCGACACCCTGCGGCCACAGCTGGAAGACGTGCAGTTGGCGTCGCTGTTCCACGAGGTGGAGATGCCGCTGGTCGAGGTGCTGGCGGACCTCGAGATGCGTGGCGTGATGATCGACGCGCCCTATCTGCGCCAGATGTCGCAGCAGTTGCAAGGGCAGATGGAGACGCTCTTACAGGATATTCACACCATGGCGGGCGAGACGTTTAATGTCAACTCGCCACCACAATTGCAACACATTCTCTTCGACGTGTTGCAATTACCGACCGGCAAGAAAACGAAAACGGGGTATTCTACTGACGTCTCGGTGTTAGAAACCCTGGCCCTCGCACATGACTTCCCGCAGCTTGTCCTGAATTATCGCCATCTCGCTAAAATGAAATCGACCTATGTTGATGCCTTGCCGCAGCTGCTCCACCCGCAGACCGGACGCATTCACACCTCGTTTAACCAGACCATTACCGAGACTGGGCGCTTGAGTAGCAGCAATCCCAATTTGCAAAACATCCCGATTCGCTCGGAGCTTGGACGCGAGATGCGTCGTGCCTTCATCGCCGCGCCGGGGCATGTGCTGGTGTCGGCGGATTATTCGCAGATC